>OJMJ01000420.1_pt1 | contig 21534 bp, 18 predicted proteins | sample 1597181 | NCBI WGS metagenome assembly OJMJ01 (sample SAMEA2452126, study PRJEB22498) | human gut metagenome | biome: human feces; feature: human gut; material: feces | place: Australia | collected 2012
TGAGCGTGCGCTTTATCTCTCGCTTCGCTCGGTGCTTTATTTTACTTTATGCTTGCAATTTACTTTGGTCTGCTATGCTCATTCCTCATTCCTCACTCCTCACTCCTCACTTAAACTCCGCTCCTAATTTAGCCTCGCCACTGATTTATTCAAATGTAATCGTTTTATGCCTATTGCATTAATTTGCTTTTTGTTGTATAATATATTTGTTAATATATACAGCCATTTGGCAAAATCAAGATATGAAAGGACCTTATTACTATGAAGAAATTCCTTGCGGCGGCTCTTGCTCTTTGCATGACAAGCGCTGCTCTCACAAGCTGCGGTGATTCAAACAGCTCTTCTGCTGCTGACTCAAACTCCGCTGCGGCAAACTCTCAGGCTTCCGATTCAAGTGCGGCTGATACCGAAAGTGTTTCAGACAAGCTTCTTGCTGAATACCCTGCATCTACGGAAAAGATAGATGTTAAAAATGGTGCTACTGAGAACATGATCGCCAGAAGCGTTATCAACGAGGGCGACACTTCCCGTCTTGCGGCTAAGCTCGACTACGCTCTGCAAAATCCTAAGGAGACAACAAAGATCTGTTTCATCGGCGACTCACGGCAGGTTCGGGTGCTAACTCCTCAACTAATCAGTATGTAAACCAGTTCAAGAGCTGGTGGGAGGAAAACATAAGCTTCTATGTTGATGTTACTAATGCCGGTATCGGTGCAACTGACTCATACATAGGTGTTCACAGGGCACAGCGTGACGCTTTGGAGGCTAAGCCTGACATTATCGTTATCGAGTTTATCAATGACGCTGATGATGAATTTTATGAGTCCTGCATGGACAGCCTTGTAAGAATGTGTCTTGAGCAGGACAACAATCCTGCAGTTATGATACTTGAACCTTCAACTGAGGGGGGCACATCTCCACAGGCTGCACATCTCAAGGTAGCACAGGCTTACAACATTCCTATGATTTCTTATCATGACGCTGTTATGCCTGAGATAGAGGCCGGCAACTTCACATGGGCTGACATTTCACCTGACAACGTTCACCCTAATGATGACGGACACGTTATAATGGCTTCACTGCTCACAAAATTCGTTGGCAACATAAAGGACAATATTGACAGCGTTGACAAGGAAGCAAAGGCATTTGACACAAGCACTGTTGCACCGACGGGCGATGTATTCGCTGACGCTACTATCGGAAGCCGTCAGACAGAGGACATTGTAAAGACAACTGATGAGGGAACATTCACAGATGTTACAACATTCCAGAAGTTCACAGACGGTTGGGGAACGACAACAGGCGGCACTATCAAGTTTGAGATAACTGCAAAGAACATTGGTATGATATACTACATGACAGTTGACGGCAAGTCCGGCGTGGCTGCTGTAAAGGTCGATGGCGAGGACGTTGCGACTATCAACGCTGACTTCACAAGCGGCTGGGGCAACTATGCTAAGGCACAGCAGATATACTCATCTGACGAGGTAGCTACTCACACTGTTGAGGTAACTGTCGTTGATGACGCAAAGCCTAACTTCCAGATACTTAACTGGCTTATCTCATAAGAGTTTAAAAGCTATATTTTCGGCGGATATGAGAGTTCATATCCGCCGAAGTTTTGTTTTCATTTATGTTATATGAATTAAATAGGACACAAAATATTTAGCGAAAACTAAGCAGCCAGCTTAACAAAAACGAAAATAGATATGATATAATAAATATGCTGAAAGAAACAAACACAGCGATAACTTATTGATCCCCTTAATAAGACTTCTCCCGACAGGTTTTCCGACTGTCGGGAGTTTTTTTGCATATTAGTTTTCTTTTTGTTCTGTGATAATATCCGAAAGCTTATTTATCAGATCTTCAGGCACGTTGTAGTAACACTTATTTATCTTTACGTTATACGCATCTGCCGTTGTTTGTCTGACAATTATGCTATATTCTTTACCGTCTGATACTTTCCACTGAGCAGTACCCTTTGAAAGCATTCCATTTTTTGCTGTATTTTTATCGACCGCATAGCTTAAACTTTCGTTGAGGAGCCGGCGAAATTCTGTTATAGCCGTTTCATCTGTTATATCCCAGTTTTTCCCCTTTGCATATGGGTCGCCATACTCGGCGGACACACCAAAGCCATTTATATTGCTGAAATCAAGTTCTGTGATACTATCATTGTCCACCGAAGCTTCACTTTGTTCAGTGCTTTCACCGAGCACAACAGAGCTGTTTGCAGGCGTTGGGGCGGCACTGCTTTCTGTGGTATTTCCGCAGGCTGTCATTACAGCTATTCCTGACAAGGTGAAAATAAATAATATTTTATATTTCGTTTTTTTCATAATATCGCCTCCATAACAGTTTATTTACATTTTGTAAGATATACTATGCCATCACAATAGTTGCTGTTAATCACTACATTATCATTACCCCAGCCATCATTTACTATATACCATTTATAGATAATCTTATTACCATTATATCGTAGTTTTGTCCCATATGCTACAACCCAATGGCCTTTATAAATAGGGTGATTTGCCAGACCCGCAATTACTGGAGTATTTAACGCATTCACATTGTAATATGTCATTCCCCAATAATCACCCGAACGTCGTGTAACTGTTTCAAGCGATGTTAATGACGTAACTTGTTTATACGCTTTTTCTATGCCAGAAGTTAATTCTTCATAATTAGTTCCAATTTTTTGGGGTTCAATTATTTTTCTTAAAGTTTCAAAGGCTTTTTGGGGATCGTTAGCATATGCAGATTTCAAATAATCATGAGACACATAATCATAATAATAGAATAACAGAATAGTCGTAGCTAAAGAACCACAAGCGTTTAAATCGCCTCCATTGTAATTTAAAAGTCTCGTTTTTCCCTTTACTGTCCATGAAACATCTCTAATATTTGAGGTTGAACTGAATGTCTGAATAGAATATTCGGACGATTCTATTGGCTCAAAATCAAAATCACTGACATTATTACCAGTAGTGATATCAAAGAACTCACCATTTTCTTCTGTCACATATTCTAACGGACCGCCATAATAGACAATATCGTCATAATTTGCATATGGTGACTCTGCTGTTGGACTATACTCTATAATGCAATCATTTACATCATAGATGATATATCCATTCTCACAGTCTAAACAAGTTGCCACTTGTTCATTTTCCTGATTAAGTAGCTGGTGTCTGTTCACAATATCGCCCATGTTATCATTCTCAATGGTGTATTGAATCATACTAGGCACAGAATAGTAGCTTTCATTTGAGTAAGCTAACACATCAGTTGACATTGTTCCCATGATAGCAAATGCTAATACTGTTGATATAATTTTTTTCATAATATCGCCTCCTGTAATAATTATACTCGAATTGGATAATTATTTCAATTGGCAAATTTAACATATTATTTGTTTATGTTTTGTACAATTTACTAAATAAATCTAAATATTATTAAAAATCGTCAAAAAAATCGGCAGCAGGCACATGATAGCGTCTGCTGCCGAAGGTTTTATATTGTTTTAAGCATTAAAGCAATTATCCAAGAACAACAACGATGTTTGTCTGCTCTGTCATCTTGCACTCGCACACGAAGTTGCCTTCAACTGCTTCGCCGTTGACTGTCATAGACTTTACGCCGCTCTGAACGTGGTCTGGGTTCTGAATGTCGATTGAAAGGTGCTTGCCACGGAAGTTCTTTTCGATCTTGAAGCCGTCCCATGTGTGTGGGATAGATGGGCTTATTACAAGTCCCTCTGCGTTTGGTCTCATACCGCAGATACCCTCTACGCAGCCTACCATTACTGTTGAGCCTGTACCTGTCAGCCAATGAACGTGTGAACGTCCTGCATATGGTGAACGTGTTGACTCTGTAAACTGACCGTGAACGTATGGCTCAAGTATTCTTACTTCTGCCTTATCGTTCATGTTAGCAGGTGAGGACTCGAGGAAGTACTCGAATGCTCTGTCACCGTGACCGAGAAGTGACTCTGCAAGGATAGCCCAGCCCTGTGTCTGTGAGAAGATACCACCGTTCTCCTTTGTATCAGGGTTAAAGATGTGCATGAGAGCACCGTCAAAGTAATGATCTACATAAGGTGGCTCCATGATCTTTACGCCAAATGGAGTATTGAGTATCTCGTGTACCTTTTCCATAGCAGTTTCAGCCTGCTTCTCAGATGCGAAGCCTGAGATAACTGACCAAGACTGTGGGTTGAGCCACATTGAAGCCTCTGGATCCTTTTTAGCGCCAACGATCTCGCCGTTCTCTCTGTAGCCTCTGATAAATCTATCCTCATCCCAGCAAGCTTCAAGGCTCTTGCCGAGTTCAGGCTGTACCTTATCGATATATGCAGCGTACTCATTATCGCCTCTGTCAAGAGCATAGCCCTTGATGATGCTCATTGCATAGTAGAGCTGGAATGCAACGAATGTTGACTCACCCTTCTTGCCAAGTCTGAGGCAGTCGTTCCAGTCAGCATAAAGACCTGCTGGCATTGTATGAGCGCCAAGTCTTTCCATTGAGAAGTTGATAGCTCTCTTAAGATGCTCGTAAACTGTATCCTCGCCGCCGTTTGCGTATACGATAACCTCATCGAGGAACGCCTTGTTTCCGCTCTCGCCGATATACTTATTAACTGTTGGGAAGAGCCAGAGAGCGTCGTCTGCTCTATAGCATGGGTGACCTGTTTCCTTAGCGTAGATAGAGTTCTCATCGTTCTCGTCCGGGCAAGTTTCGTGGCCTGCCTTGTGGTCGAACTTAACAAGTGGAAGTCCGCCGCCGTTATCTACCTGTGCAGAGATCATAAATCTGATCTTTTCAGCAGCAAGCTCAGGATTGATATGGATAATACCCTGGATATCCTGAACTGTATCTCTATAGCCGTAGCCGTTTCTCAGACCGCAATAGATGAATGACGCAGCTCTTGACCAGATAAATGTGATGAAGCACTGATAAGCGTTCCATACGTTTACCATGTTATTGAACTCGTCAGAAGGAGTTTCGATCTGGAAGTTATTGAGCTGACCATGCCAATAAGCGATAAGCTCCTTGACCTCAGCGTCTACCTTGCCAGGCTCGTTATATGCAGCAAGTATCTCGTCTGCTACCTTAGGATTCTTCTGACCAACAACATAGATGATCTCCTTTGTTTCGCCAGGAGCAAGGATAATGTCAGACTGAAGAGCGCCGCAAGCGTTTGAGTTATAGTTGAGCTTGTTATCGCAGAAACCTCTTTCAACTGCAACAGGGTTGCCGTATGTTCTGTAAGAGCCGATAAAGCTGTCCAGATTACCGTTATAAGCGGAAACAGGAGCGCCAACTACGCCGAAAAATCTTTCTCTCCAGTTAGAGCCGTTCTCGTCCTTACCGCTGTTCTCATTGATATGCTGAACGATCTTATTGCCCTCAAAGCTTGTTCTTGTGATGAACAGTGTATACTGGAGGTTTACCTGATCCTGCTCATAGTTGTTCTCGTTTGTGAACTCTACAAAGCCGAATGTTGAAAGGTTTCTGTATCTGTCAGAGTTATTTGTGATCTTAGTTCTCCATACCTCATATGTTTTGTTCAGAGGAACATAATATGTAAGCTCGGAGTGGATATCTGCATAGTCAGACTTGATAGTTGTATAAGCTGTACCATGGTGGCACTCTGTCTTATACTGGTCGAGAGGCTTGCCTACAGGCTGCCATGTGCATGACCAATAATCCTTGGCGTCGTTATCTCTGATGTAGATATATCTGCCAGGAAGACCGATATTTGAGTTGAAACGGTAACGGATTATTCTTCCGTTAGCACCGCTCTTTACAAAGCTGTATCCGCCGCCGTTGTTGGATACGATAGCACCGTACTCAGGTGAGCCGAGATAGTTAGCCCAAGGTGCAGGTGTGTCAGGTCTTGTGATGACGTATTCCTTGTGTTCAAGGTCAAAATAACCATACTGCATATTTTTTATACGCTCCTTTTCAATATTTTAAAGTTGTAAACGTTTCACCAAAATGGCGTAAACGTTTCCCTCTTAGATCCCGTCATTATTCATAACGCTTATATTATTTTAGCATACTTCCGATAGCTTTACAAGGGGGTAAAGCCAAAAAAATGGGCGTATTTTCAAAAAACTTTTTCGGGATTGTTGACTTTTGAAACTTAAACGATTGAAAATCGTCATGCTTTTTGTCATTGTCCAATACGCACTAATAACTGATATTTATTTGTATATATTGGATATTGACGGCAATGCTTAAATATGGTATATTGTGTATATAATAAATTATAGGAGGTTTACCATTATGAACATTAAAGGAAGAGTTTTAGCCATGGTTTCTGCTTGTGTTGTGATTTTCTCACAAAGTTCAATCGCAACGTTTGCTCTTGATAACCAGGAGGTTCTTACATTACCAACTTCTGTTTCAGATTTAACCAGCGCTGAAAACATGGGACAAGTGGTTAAAATTCACAACTTACATGGAGCAGATGAAGGAACCATTGCTTTCTGCGCTGAAATGGAGTCGGGATATGTGATATATGATTTGTCAGGAAATACAATAGAGTATAGTCCTACATCATCATCTCCATATAGCGACTTACAAGGCGATTTATATTATGCTGGTCCACTTGAATACTTGACTAAAACAAGCACTGATTACAAAAATTTGCGAACAGGTGAGATTTTAACAGACGAGCAATTCAACGAAGTTACTGAGAGTTTTACTAATGAGAGCATAAAACTTTCATCAACTAATTTTATAAGTTCAAGTGCTTCCAGGGCTAATTCAGGATTGCACACAACGGTTTCAAAAGTATCTGGAACACCTAGAAAACTGAACTACAACACATCTAATCAATGTGGGGCGTTAGCAGCTGTTATCAACTTATGCTATATTGATGACTACAAAGACAACAATTGTTTGAGCGATTCTTATTCTAATAATCCCAGAAGTCTTTTCAACACCCTTAACAATTATATTCCGAGAGAAACAAGCCGAAATGGAATAATAAATGGACTTAGTAACGCAAAAAAGGATAAAATATGTAGTTTTACTTCATCGCCTGATGCTTACTATGGCGGTGATTCATGGGGATTTTGTTTTTACAGGATACTCACGTCAAATTCTCCAACCATATTACTTATTATAAAGCATCCGAATTATGGCGGAAAAAATGATAAAAATCATTGGGTACTAACATATGGCATTGTTCAATGCTTCGATAATAATAATAAATTAGTTGATAAATATTTTATTGTTAACGATGGGTATGGAAAAAATGATATACGGATTCATTACACATATCAGGACGACTGTGTTTACATTTAAGGGTAGGTGACAAAACATGAAAAAGACAGTTTATTTGGTTTTAGCGCTCTCATTGCTTCTTTGCTCATGCTCACAGACAACAGACAATGATAACAAAAGCAAGGTCAATGACAGCAGTACAGTTGTGACAACAGCTTCTACAACAATGACAACTACCACAACTTCATCATCAAAGGTCGATGAAAATGCTGACATTTCGGCATATTATATTCATCACTGGTATGGAGAAGAACCATATGAGATAACAGACAAGGACACTATCCACAAGATAACTGCGTGGATAGAGAACGCTAAATCGGTATGCAAGGATTATCCTTACATTGACGGGTTAGAATACGGTGGCGCAGACGCTTATGGAATCTCTCTCGAAAAGGATGAATCAAGTGATGCGTATGAGAGCATTTGTGTTATCGATGTTTCACAGTATTCGTGGGACACCTCAGACGGTATGCACTCTGAAAATAAAATATGCAATTTTAGCATAAAAGATGATACAGGCGAATTTCAGGATTACAATTTGCCAAAGGAAATGATAGATGAAATAATGCCCCTTATAACAAGACCGAACGTTGAATAACACATACAAAAACGGCGTGTATCTGCCACGATACACGCCGTTTGTTTTTTGATGTATTATGATACCTTGAGCCATGCGCAGGCAAAATCAAGTGCTTCATAGAGGCTTGATTTCTCTGCCACCTTAACTATCTGCTTATTCGGAGGCAGCGTGCTGTCTGTTGCAACTTTTCTTATTCTTACCTTATTTGCAACGTCGATACCGCCGACCTTTTCTGTAGAAAGTATTTCTATCATGACTACGAACTCGTCATACATATTTCCAAAATAGATATTATTCCCTTTTCTCACCAGAGGAACGCCCTTATAGGTGAAAAAAGCTTTCTTTTCTTCTGCCATTTATCTCTCCGCCTTTCTCATAATATATTTCTCTTTTTGTTTACTATTTTATTATACCATACTTTTCACATAATTAAAAGAGCTTTTGACAACTTTTTTGCGCAGGTTTTCAGCCTCACTTTATGTGGGATACATATTGTATCACATATTCTTTGCGAAAGCTGTCGAAACATGACCGTAGGGGCGAACGCTGTTCGCCCGTCAGATCATATGATTAGCATGGGATATGCGTTTTAGTAGTTATCGTCCACAGCCTCGCCTTTAAGAAGTCTGTCCATATTTGCAACGAACGTATCTACCCAAGTTGACTGTATTCTGAATGAGGTTTCACCATTTAGCTTGACTACAGAACGTCTTGAAGAATCCTTATAAAGCTCCATAACGTCCTTTTTGCCGTCCTTGCGGTCAAATGTTATAGTCAGATAGCTTTCGCCCTCAGGGTCTGTGAAGTAAATCTCATTTGTCGGGCATCCCATAAGATACTGATAGAAGGTCTTAAAGTTGTCAACGTCAAGCTCCTTGCCGTCTGTTGTGACCTTTGTTACCTGTGCGGTAGTTTTGCCGTCAGAATCTGTATCAGCACTTGTGCCTGAGCTTTCGACCTCATAGACGGTCTTTTTACCATTATAGACTACCTCAACGTTCTTAAGGTCAACAAGGTAATTTGAAGTCATAAGGCTTGTGATAACGTCCTCTGCTTTGATCGTTGCCCATGGGAGGTTATCGGCTGAAACGAGGTAGATAGCGTCGACGCCCTTTACGCCCTCAAAGTAGCAATAATATGCAGACACTGTATCTGTTGTTTCACTGCTGTCGCCTGCGGTAGCATAGACAGGGTCGCCTATTTTAAGGGTATAGTCATATCCGTCTCCTGAAAGCCTTACTGTTGCGAACGGGTCGGAAAGTCCATGCTCCTTCATTGCAGTTTCATCAGGTGCGATTACCTCACAGCTCTGTGCTGTAAGTCCCCACATACCATGGGTAGTTGCAGAGGAATTTGTGATGTTCAGGTATGAGAAGATAGGCTCTGTCATTACCTGACCTGAAAGTCCCTCTATTTCGTTCGGGTTATTTTCAAACGCCATTTCATAGTCCAGATCTTTTCTTGTAACTGTTTCCTTGCCATAGTCAGGCCAATCGTCGTCAGACGGCTTTGTGAGCAAAGTGAGGTTCGCATATGCGGTCACCGGATCTGTATAGTATGAAAGCTTCGTTCCCATTGCCATATAGACGGTCTTTTCATCGTCAAGGCTCACATATCTGTATCTTTCGTTGCTTGGTGAAACAGCGCCTACATGAAGGGTAGTGGCAGTGCCGTCGCTGTATTCAACTGTGAGATCTGCTGTGGGCTTATCAAGACCGTATTTTGACATATCCTCGACGTTTTCTTCAACAAGCTTTTTCGCCTTGAAGCCGTCAAGATTCGATATCATGGAAGCTTCTGCGGTGGTATTGGCATTGAGAGTGCCAAGCTCAGGTATGCTCCATGTGGATTTGCCTGACTCGGACTTATTAACGGAATACTCGCCATGTTCGTTTGAAACCTTTACGCTTGTTATATCGTCGCTTGACTTTGTAAGGATAACAACGCTCTCGTCCTGACTTGAAACTGCCGCTGTTGACGATGAGCTGGAGTCTGCGTCTGATTTGCCTGAGGTGGAGTTGAGAAACGCCATTACTCCCACCAGACAAGCGGCTGTGACTCCGCAGATAATGATACCCTGCAATTTACCATTCATTTGTGATTACCTCTGTGTTTTACTTATTCTTTCTTCTTGCCCAGATAACGATACCCACTATAAGAACTACAACAGGTACGCCAAGGCAGAATGTCCATTTAAGAACTGTTTTCTGCTGCTGAGTGATGTCGAAAACATTGCCTGTGATAGTTTTTGGTGTGATAGTGATACCTGCGGTCTTTCCGGTAAGGCCGTTTATAACGCTTATGAAATACTCGCTGTTCTGATACTGTGAATACTGCAAGTAGGTATCAGACAGCATACCCTCTGAACCTACTGCGATAACATTGCTATAGAGAGTTTTGTTATCGTCTGTAAATTTTGCCTTTGAGCCGACAGCCATATAATTCTGCTGACCCTTTACCAGAGCATCGCCTATATTCACCTGACCTGTGGTCTGTGATATATCAACATTTGCGGTATAGGCAGAATCTGAGGACTTGAGGTAGGCGTCTGTGGACACCATATCCTGCTCGTCAAAGAGTGTGTTTACAGGACGGCAGAGTGCTGAAAGGATAGCCGGCTTCTCTGTAGAAACGTCCTGAGTGAAGTTATCAGACACATCTGACGCAACTGTTACGCAAGGTGAGTTATAATACTTGCCTGAATCGCTTTCGCAGATAACGCCCTTGCCGACAGAAAGTCCATACTCTGACAGGAACTCATCAAGATTCGGGGTGTCCTCCTGACCATAAGAAGCGATATAGAGGAGCTGTTTGCCAAGATTTCCGTCATTATTGAGGAAGTCGCTGACCTTTTTGATATCCTCCTCCAGATAGTCAGTCTTAGGAGCAGGGATAACCACAACGTCTGTATCGGCAGGGATATCCTCGGAGGTTATATCCACTGTGTTCACGTTATAGCCGTTAGCTGTAAGAAGCGTCTGGAAATATGTCAGCTGTGTAAGCTCGCTTCTGCCTGTGAGGATAGTAACATAGACAGGGTTAGGGTCTGTTACTGTCATAAGTGCAGAAGTGAAAGCCTGCTCTGCGTTTGAGGACTCAACATAGCTGCCGTAATAGGACAGGAATGAAAGGTCGCCGCCTGCCTTCTGGGCAAGGGTATCTATGCTGTAGCCTGATTGTGACAGCTTCTGCTCGAACTCGTCTGTGAATGTAAGGAGGTCGAGCATACCGAGCTTTCTTGTTCGGCTTATCTCTTTGCCGTCAACCTTTGTTTTTGTTTCAAATATCATATCGAACTGGCTGATAGTATCGGTATACTCCTTAACTATCTCAGGGTGTGAGTCTATATCAACGAAACGATATGTGATATGGTGATTGAGCTTACAATAGTTTTTCAAAAGCTCAACAGCCTGCTTATTATAAGAGCTGTAATTTGTATAAGTATTCTCGTCTGCAAAGATAGTTACCTGAACGTCAACGTTCACTTTCTTTACATAATCTTCTGTATCGTTTGAAACTGAATATATCTTATTGCTTGTCAGGTCGATAGTGATAGGATATCTGTCAAAAAGCATTGTTGTGACAACATTTACTAGGACAAGCAGAGCGACAAAAACGCAGGTGAACACTGTTGCCATTGTTCCATGCTTGAGCTTTTTGGCATTGAACTTTTTGCCGTCCTTTGTCTTTTTCTCTTTTTTATCTTTCTTTTTGTCTTTATCTTTTTTATCCTTTTCTGTATCCTTTGGAGCGGTCTTTGCTGCCTTTTCGTCTGCTACAACGTCTTTAAGCAGGTCTGCTCCTGATACAGAGATCTTTTCGTTATTATTCTCTTCCATTTAAACAGCCCTCCTTTAGCCCCAGCGGCGTTTTTCAAGCACTCTCACCGTGAGGAAAAGAAATGCCACTATTGCACTCAGAAAGAACACAACGTTAGAAAAATCAAAAAGTCCATAGGTGAATGAATAATATCTCTCGCCGAATGACACCTTTTCGCACACTGTTGTGAGCCATTCAAAAGGCAGAAGATTGCCTATAGTTGACAGGAACGACACGAAGATAAGTGCGATAAAGCTTATTACTGCGGCAACTATCTGGTTTTCTGTGAAAGATGAGCAGAAGATACCGATAGCGATATAAGCGCCGCCAACAAGTGCCAGAGCGACGATATTGCCCACAACGACGTTCCAGTCAGGCGTACCGAAAGCGGATACGACAACTGCGAAAACGCCTGTGATAGCGATAGCTATGATATAGATAAGGAAAGCGGCAAGGAATTTACCTACAACTATGCTGCCAAGACCCACAGGGGCGGTGAGCAGACACTGGTCTGTTTTTGTTCGCTTTTCCTCGGATATGGTCCTCATGGTGAGGACAGGTATAAGCACTATTATGATTATAAGAAGCGCACTGAAAACGGAATCAAGTCTTGTATAGCCGCTTTCAAGGCTGTAGTTTGCAAACATTACGCCTGAATAGGCATAGAATGCCGCAAGGAAAATATAACCGATAGGTGAGGTAAAATAGCTTCTTACCTCTCGTCTGAATATTGCGCCCATTAGTCATTTCCCTCCTTATCGGAAGTATTTTCAAGGGCAGGCAAAGCCTCGCCCATTGTGAGCTTGAGGAATATATCTTCAAGTGAAAGCTCAGAGGTCTTAAGTTCAAGCATATACCAGCCGTTTTTAACAACTGTTTCAAAGACGTCACGTCTGATATCCACGCCTTCTTTTGCCTCTATTCTTATATCGTTCACGCCGTCTTTATGGCTTGCATCGCAGATAACTTTCTCAACGCCCTTTATGCCCTGCATTGCTCTGACGATCTTATCCTTATCGCCCTGTATCTTTGCAGTGAGCTTATGCTCGCCTGAGAGCTTCTGTGAGAGGTGTTCCTCTGTATCGTTTGCGACGACCTTGCCCTCGTTGATAACTATTATCTTATCGCAGACAGCCTGCACTTCAGAAAGGATATGGGAAGAAAGTATGACAGTATGATTTTTGCCGAGCTTTCTTATAAGAGTTCTTATCTCGATTATCTGCTTAGGGTCAAGACCTACTGTAGGCTCGTCCAGGATAAGAACCTTTGGATTGCCGATAAGAGCCTGAGCAAGACCTACTCTCTGTCTATAACCTTTTGACAGGTTCTTGATTATTCTGTTATAAACATGGTCTATCTTTACAAGTCCGCATATATCTTTAAGATGTGACACCTTTGGAAGCTTACACTTTTTAAGGTCATAGACAAAATAGAGATATTCTTTTACGGTCATATCCATATAAAGTGGCGGAAGCTCAGGGAGATAGCCTATCTGCTTTTTAGCCTTGATAGGGTCTTCAAGGATATCTACGCCGTCTATAAGGGCTTTGCCGTCTGTACAGGATATGTAGCCTGTAAGGATATTCATGGTGGTGGATTTTCCCGCTCCGTTAGGACCGAGGAAGCCGAGAACTTCTCCGTCCTCAGCTTTGAAAGAGATATTATCGACAGCCTTTTTGTCGCCGTATCTCTTGGTAAGGTTTATAACCTCTATCATTTTATTTCCTCCTCTTAGGAAAAGCATTCATAAGTCTTTACAATTCTATAATACTTATGTGACAGGGGAGTGATAGCTGTACGAAATACAGAGCATTTTAAGTAAATTTAAAGTAGCAAATACTCAAAATGCTCCGCTGTTGAATTATTTATCTGTCTAAAAGCGATGTTTCTATGTAATTTGTAGGGGAACGGTGCAATTTCTGCTTTGCAGAGATCCGACATCCCACTTGTTTGGAAATTATTTCGCCCCTACACTTGTTCAACATTTTCGTAGTTTTTATTATGACAGCTTCTCAATGCCCTTTCTTATTCTTGCAAGAGTATCCTCCTTGCCGATGAGATATGATATCTCAACACCGCCGCCCGGAGTGAACGCCTTGCCTGAAACTGCAACTCTAAGAGGCCACAGAACGATACCGTTCTTTACGCCAAGCCTGCCGATAAGGTCAAAGAGTGCGTCATGGATATTTTCCTCTGTCCAATCCTCAACGCCCTCGAGTACAGGGAGAACTGCTTTGAGAGATTCCAGAGAATTTTCAGGGTTCGTTTTCATCTTCTTATGTGTATAGAGAGCTATATCATACTCAGGGAGAGCGTCGATAAAGTCTACCATTTCAGGTATCTCTGTGAAAAGCTCTGTTCTTGCCTGCAAGAGCTTTGCTATCTCGTTAAGGTCAACGTCCTCTCTATGAACGGACTGCTTGATATAAGGGATAGCATACTCAGCAAACTTCTCAGGGGTCATAGCCTTTATATACTTGCCGTTGATAGCTTTAAGCTTAGCAGGGTCGAAGATAGCAGGTGACTTAGAAAGTCCATGGATATCGAATTCCTTAACAAGCTCTTCAAGTGAGAATATCTCGTTCTCGCCCTTTGGCGCCCAGCCAAGCAGAGCGATATAGTTTATAACAGCTTCTTTAAGATAGCCCTTTTTCATAAGATCCTCATAAGAAGCGTCACCGTCTCTCTTTGAAAGCTTATGCTGCTTATCTTTCATGATATGCTCAACATGGATATAGGTTGGTATCTCCCAGCCGAAAGCCTTATAGAGCAGGTTATACTTAGGTGCAGAAGCAAGGTACTCGTTACCTCTTACAACGTGGGTGATATCCATAAGGTGGTCGTCAACGACGTTTGCAAAGTTATAGGTAGGCATACCGTCTGTCTTTATAAGTATCTGGTCGTCAAGGGTAGAGCAGTCAACAGTGATATCGCCGTAAAGCTCGTCATGGAAAGTAACTTCGCCCTCTGTAGGTATTTTCTGTCTGATAACATAAGGAACGCCTGCGTCAAGCTTTTCCTTTATCTCTTCAGGTGAGAGGTTACGGCAATGTCTGTCATACATTGGAGCGATACCGCTTGCTTCCTGAATGGCTCTTACTTCCTCAAGTCTTTCCTTGTCGCAGAAGCAATAATAAGCTTCACCCTTTTCAACAAGCTCCTCGGCATATTTCTTGAACATACCCATTCTCTGTGACTGGATATAAGGACCTACAGGACCGCCGATATCAGGGCCTTCGTCCCAATTAAGACCAACGTCTTTAAGTGTTTTATAGATGACCTCAACAGCACCGTCAACATAACGCTCCTGGTCTGTATCCTCGATACGGAGAATAAAATCTCCTCCGTTCTGCTTTGCAATAAGATAGGTAAAGAGTGCTGTTCTCAGGTTACCTATGTGCATATAACCTGTTGGTGAAGGTGCAAATCTTGTTCTTACCTTGTTCATTTATATCTTCCTTTCAAAATTAATATCAAATGCCGTTTTCCTCAAAATATCTGACCGCCTGCTCTTTGTTTTTTGCTATCTCCTCACGAAGACTGTCAAAGCTGTCAAACATTTTTTCGGGGCGAAGAAATTCATGCAGTTCAAGTTTTAGCTTTCTGCCGTAAAGATCCCCATGATAATCCATGATGAAGGTTTCTGCAAGGGGAGCTGTTTCAACATGGACGGTAGGCTTTACGCCTATATTTGTCACGCCTGCATACTTTTTTCCGTCTATTTCAACAGTGGAGCAATAAACGCCGAATTTCGGCATTACCCTGCCCTTTGGTATCTGCTGATTTATCGTGGGAAAATCCCACGTTCTGCCACGTTGAAAGCCGTGTTCCACTTCAAGGCAGAATCCAAAATGATAACCCAGCATTTCATTTGCTTTGGCTATCTCGCCCTCACGGACGCATCGTCTTATCTCAGTGGAACTTATGACCTCGCCGCCCATGAGCAGTGGACTTACTATTTCCACATCTATATCATATTTTTCACCGAGCCTTTTAAGGTCAACAGCCTTGCCCTGTGCGCCTTTGCCGAATGTAAAATCATTTCCGCACACTGCACCGCTGCAATTGAGCCTTTCTTTCAGCACTTTTTTCACAAAATCCTCCGGTGACATTCCTTTGAACTTTGCAAAATCAGGTGAAAAAAGCACTTCGACCCCAAGCTCTGCCATTTTTTTATGCTTTTCCTCATCGCTCATAAGCATTTCTATCCTGCCGTCATGACCTTTTGAGGTCACGGTGTCGGTCTTGAAACAGAAAACTGCCGAATGTCCGTCAAGGCTCTGAGCCTTTTTCACAGCCGTTGTTATTATGAGCTGATGTCCTCTGTGGACTCCGTCAAAAAGTCCAAGAGCGCAAACTGTCCTTTTTTCGGGGATAAACCCGCTGTTTGTTATATCCGTCAAAATATCCCTCCGAATAAAACAAATTATCAGAAATTTTTGAAGCTTCTGAAGCTGCCCTCACGAAAAGTGCCGATACCCAGGAAGCTGTTATCACTGCCGTAGACACGGTAGAGCTTGTCCTCTGACAGATCTTTTATCCCTGTCTGCTCAGGTCTGAGCTTTACTCCGTTTCTATAAAGCTTTGTTTCCCACTGTCCCAAGGCAGTTTTTTCATAGCTTTCAAAGGCTCTGTCAAGTGGTATAAGCATTTCATATAGCTTGTCCTGCCCGCAAAGCTCAGCTATCTCCTCTATGGTATAGCAATCCTTTATATCGACGCCCCCTGAATAGGAACGCTCCAGAGAAGTCATCATTCCGCCGCAGCCAAGCTTTTCACCTATGTCGCTGATAACGGAGCGTATATAAGTACCTTTTTCGCAATCAACTTTCATTACGCCCCTGCGTGAAGCTTCGTCATATTCTATTATATCAATGCTGTCGATATGGACAGCTCTCGGCTCACGCTCTATTTCTTTGCCTGCTCTTGCAAGCTCATAGAGCTTTTTGCCGTTCACTTTTATTGCAGAATACATAGGCGGCACCTGCATGATATCGCCTACAAAACTGCTTTTTGCACATTCAAGGTCGGCTCTGGTAACTGCCTTGTCGCTTGTTTTTAACGTCTTTCCTGTGCTGTCTAAGGTATCGGTGCTTACCCCAAGCTGAAAGCCTGCGGTATAGACCTTTCGTCTGTCGGGGATAATATCGCAGGCTTTTGTGGCTCTGCCCACGAAAACAGGCAGGACACCTGTTGCCATGGGGTCAAGGGTCCCTGAATGACCCAATCTTTTTATCCTTAGAACTCCTCTGAGCTTTGCGATAACGTCAAAAGAAGTCCAGCCCTCGGGCTTTTTTACAGGCAAAATGCCGCAGATATTATCCTTGCTGTTATCCAAGCTCATCAGCCCAAGACCTTTTCCGCTTGCTTGAGAAGCTTAGCCTTGACTTCTTCAAGGCTTCCTGTTATCTCACAGCCTGCGGCTCTTATGTGTCCTCCGCCGCCAAACTCACGGCAGAATGCAGAAGCGTCTATCTCATCGTCGCTTCTTACTGATATTTTAAAGACGTTCTCGTGTCTTTGCTTAACTGTTATGCCTATTTTCACGCCCTCAACGGACAATGGTATAGAAGCAAGTCCCTCGAACTCGGCAGCGTCAACGCCGCTTTTCTCCATAAGCTCTTTTGTAAGCACTATCATAGAGCATTTGCCATCGCAGTAATACTCCATATTCGCTGTAACGGACTGCTCCACCATAAGTCTGCCCTTGCTTTTTACATCAAACATTTTTCTGTTGATATAAGCAAAATCTATGCCATATGACATAAGCTCAGCACAGGCGATGTGAGCCTGCGGAGTTGTGTTTTCATACTTGAAGCAGCCTGTATCCGTTGCAATGCCTGTATAAAGGCATCTCGCTATCTGACGTGATATCTTTCTGCCTGAAGCTTTGAATATCTTATACATTATAAGTGCTGCGGCAGAAGCGTCTGCTTCTACATATGACTGCTTTGCAAAATACTTGTTTGAGATGTGGTGGTCGATGCAAAGGTCGATCGCACCCTCCTCGGCATACTTTGAAAGATTGCTGCCAAGAAGATTTGTGTCTGCGATATCCACTGCGATAACATACTTCACATCAAATTCCTGAGGGTAATAGTTCTCATAGATAAGATCATATCTTTCGGGAAAACTGTCAGAATTTACAACGTCAGCCTTTTTCCCCATATCTCTCAGAAAAGCGCACAGGGCAAAGCCTGAACCAAGCGTATCGCCGTCGGGGCTTTTATGAGTTAAAATAAGAAAATTGTCATTTTCTTCAAATATTTTAAGAATATCCTGAAATGTCATAATATCCTTTCTCCTCTATTGTTCTTCGCCGTCTTTCTCTTCTTTCTCTTCTTCGGGCAGAACTTCTTTAAGAAGCTTGTTTATCTTTGCTGAATGCTCGATAGAATTATCTGCGATAAATTTAAGCTCAGGGCATTTTTTCAGCTTCAGCACGTTTGATATCTCTCTTTTGAGAAATCCTGTTGCCGACTCAAAGCCCTTAACGGCTTCCTTTGCCTTTTCATAGCCCTCAAAGCTTGAAACATACACTTTACAGAATGAGCCGTCGCCTGCCACGTCGCAGCGGACGATAGTGAGCATATCTCCTCCGTGTATCCTTGGGTCTTTAAGGTCTCTCATTTTGCCCGATATTATTCTTCTTATATCTTCGGACATACGTCCTGCTCTGTAACCTGCCATAATATCTTTATCTCCTGCTTAAATATGCTCTTACGGGGCGGCTGTCCGTCCCGTAAGCATCATTATCAATCTCTGTATTCTTCCATATAGAACGCCTCGAAAATGTCACCCTCCTTGATATCGGTGAACTTTTCAAGAGTGATACCGCACTCAAAGCCTGCGGCAACTTCCTTGGCGTCGTCCTTAAATCTCTTAAGGCTTGACATCTTATCCTCGGCGATAACGATACCGTCTCTTACGACTCTTATCTCGTTATTTCTGCCTACCTTACCGTCAAGGACGTAAGAACCTGCTACAGTACCAACATTGGATATCTTGTAGACCTGTCTTACCTCGATACGGGCTGTTTCCACCTCTCTGTACTTAGGAGCGAGCATACCCTTCATAGCGTCTGTTATTTCTTCTATTGCATCATAGATTATTCTGTAAAGTCTGATATCAACGCCGCTCTGCTCTGCGTTCTGCTTTGCAACAGGGTTAGGACGAACGTTAAATCCAACGATGATAGCGTTTGAAGCGTTTGCGAGCATAACGTCGCTTTCAGATACAGCGCCTACGCCGCCGTGGATGACCTTAACTCTGACCTCGTCATTTGAAAGCTTTTCAAGTGACTGCTTAACGGCTTCAACTGAGCCTTGAACGTCAGCCTTGACGATGATAGGAAGCTCTTTCATTTCTCCCTCAGCTATCTGGCTGAACAGGTTGTCGAGAGTTACCTTCTGATGCTGCTGGAACAGTTCTTCCTTAGCTTCTTGCTTTCTCTGCTCAACAAGCTCTCTTGCAAGCTTTTCGTCTGCAACTGCGTTGAAAACGTCACCTGCACTTGGAACTTCGCCCAGACCTGTTATCTCAACAGGTGTTGACGGGCCGGCTTCCTTAATGCTTCTGCCCTTATCGTTTGTCATCGTTCTTATACGTCCGACAGAAGTGCCTGCGATTATAACGTCGCCTGACTTCAAAGTACCGTTCTGAACGAGGAGTGTAGCAACAGGGCCTTTACCCTTATCAAGTCTGGCCTCGACAACAGTACCTCTTGCAAGTCTGTCAGGGTTAGCTTTAAGCTCCTTGACCTCTGCAACGAGGAGAATATTTTCAAGAAGCTCGTCGATACCCATACCGGTCTTTGCGGAAACAGGAACTGCGATAACATCGCCGCCCCATTCCTCGACAACGAGTGACTGCTCTGTGAGCTGCTGTTTAACTCTGTCAGGGTCTGCGCCCTCTTTATCCATTTTATTGATAGCAACGATTATAGAAACGCCTGCTGCCTTTGCGTGGTTGATAGACTCGATAGTCTGCGGCATGATACCGTCATCAGCTGCAACAACGAGGATAGCGATATCTGTAACGTTCGCACCTCTTGCTCTCATGGCTGTGAAAGCTTCATGACCCGGAGTATCCAGGAATGTTATCTTCTTGCCCTGATACTCTACCTGATAAGCACCGATATGCTGTGTGATACCGCCTGCCTCAGTGTCAGTAACGTGAGCGTTTCTTATTCTGTCGAGGATAGATGTCTTACCATGGTCAACGTGACCCATAACGACAACGACAGGGCATCTTTCCTGCAGACTCTCCTCCGGATCTTCGTCAGTTTCGATAAGTCTTTCTTCTATTGTAACGTGTACTTCCTTTTCAACCTTTGCGCCAAGCTCTTCTGCAACAAGTGCGGCGGTATCAAAGTCGACCACCTCATTGATAGAAGCCATTACGCCAAGACCCATAAGCTTTTTGATGACCTCGGTAGCTGTTACTTTAAGTCTGCTTGCAAGCTCTGAAACAACGATCTCGTCAGGTATCATGACCTTGAGCTGCTGCTTTCTTGCTCTTTCAAGCTCCAGTCTGCGGAGCTTTTCGCTCTCCGTTTCCTTCTTATGTGAGAACTGCTGTTTCTTTCTCTGCTGAGATTTCTGAGTAAGCTTCTGCTTCTTTGTGAAGTTATCCTTGCTCTTGTTCTGCTTTGAGTTTGCAAGGTTATCATACTTCTCGTTATACTTATCAAGCTCTATATAGCTTCCTCTTGTGTCGATAGTTCTCTGTGTGCCGAACGAATCGTTATCCTCAGAGATAGTATATCCGCCTGAAGCTTCTTTCTTATCAGAAAAACCGCCAAGCTGCTGACGAACGCCATGCTCTTTCTTCTTTGCTGGCTTTTGTGGAGCTGGCTGCTTTTTCTTCTGTTCAGGTGCAGGCTGTTTTGTTTCGGCCTTGACCTCCGGCTTCTTTTCCACCTTTGGCTCTGCCTTAGGCTCAGGCTTAGGCTCAGGCTTTGCTTCCGCCTTTGGAGCCGGCTTAGGCTCAGGCTTCTTTTCAGCCTTTTTCTCCTTTTTCTCAGCCTTTACAGGCTTCTTATCTGCCTTCTTTTCTTCCTTGGCAGGCTTTACGTTATTTGCATAGAAAGCATCAAAGCTGTCCACCTGATTGTTCTGTGTATAATACTCCAGAACATAAGAGATCTCCTCAGGGGTAAGCACTGACTGTGTTTTCTTTGGCTCTCCGCCGAGCTTGCCAAGACACTCGATAAGGTCGTTATTTGTAACTTTCAGATCCTTAGCCATATCGCTAAGCTTATATTTAGTTGTTTTCATACTCATAGGCTGTAAAATACCTCCTCAATAAATGCTAAATGCTATAAAACTCATTTTCGTCTATAGGGATCTCCTCAAGCCCTTTGGCGCAAGCCTTTGCGAAGCCTCCCTCGCAAATAGCGATAACGCCTGTTCTTTTGCCAAGGCCAAAATGGATATCGTCCATTGTCATGCCAAGACTGTAAAGCTTTATCCCGTTTTTGTAGCAGTTGAACTTTATCTCTTTAAGAGATTTAGGTGAAAAATCCGTTGCCGCAAACACTGCGCAGGCTTTGCCTGTATTGCAGGCGTCCTTCACCATATCCATACCCATTACAAGCTTTCCTGCTTTTCTGCACATTGTAACAAGCCCTATTTTATTATTCATTTTCCCTAAGCTCGCCCTCCATGCTGTTATATATATCCTCGCTTATCATGCAGGAAAAGCTTCTTTCAAACTTTCTTGCTTTTCTTGCTTTTTCAAAGCATTCGACGCTTTTGCATATATAAGCGCCTCTGCCTGATTTTTTGCGATACTTTGGATGACGCTATCCTTGCGTCCTTTTCCATTCGCCC
>OJMJ01000440.1_pt1 | contig 21086 bp, 13 predicted proteins | sample 1597181 | NCBI WGS metagenome assembly OJMJ01 (sample SAMEA2452126, study PRJEB22498) | human gut metagenome | biome: human feces; feature: human gut; material: feces | place: Australia | collected 2012
TCGGAATCGTGGCAACAGGCCTGCCACCGGCTCATCGGGAGCGAAGAGGAAGTACTTGCTCTCGTCGTAAGAAGCCATGCCGGAGAGCTGGATGTGCTGCTGGGCGGTTAAGAACTCGGAGTGCTGCTGGGCAGCGGTTAAGAACTGGGTGTGCTTCACACCGTTCATCTGAAAATTCTGATTGTTCATAATTTTAAAGTTTTACGAGTAGAAGAGAGCCTTTTCAAGAAAAGAAAGGTGTCGACACTTATTTCCCGGGAACTCTCCCTCTGATAGACTCGTATCAACTCAGATTAAACAATTTGTTTTGTCCTTTCGACGGGTGCAAAGGTAGTAATAGATGGTGGATGGTCAAAAGGTGGTAATAGGTACTTTCAAAAAAATAATTACCACCAAATTACCCGCTCACTTTCAGATAGTTAGCGAAAAAATGGTAATTTGTTGGTAATTTTCTGGGGTAATCTTTATTTAATGTTCATGGTGAGCCAGACTTTTATCAGCTTTGCTTGCTCATCTGAGAGTTTGGTGAATTTGCTCAATTCCTTGTGGCTTTGTGAGGAGTTCCAATTTTCCTTGATCAAGTCTGCAAGTCTTGAGCAGGATGCTACATCGTGGCCCAGGGTTTTTAAATGACTGTTCAGAAGTCCAGCCACATTGCACACCAGCGTGATGTTGATAGAAGTGTTGTTTGAGCTGCTTTTGGGATGCTTTCGGGAGATTTCCTCTACCAGCTCCTCCTTCTCCAGCAAGTACTTCCACAGCTCTGTCCATTGGGGCCAGCAAGCCTTGAAAGCCTCCTTTCTGTTCCATTCCTTGGTGGCTTCCAGTATCCCGTAGAGCAGCGCCTCTTGCCGAGCGTCCGTCTTAGCCACCCCAGTGCTTCTGAATCGCTCTATCGGGTCGCCACGGCGGTAGATGGTCTCCTTGCCGGTGGATGGGTCTAACTTGTTGGCCTCTATCTCTTGACAGAATTTCTCGAAGAGGGGCTTGGCTTCTGGGTTGCGGTCTTGTGAGCTCATGATGGCTATCCAGATGTCCTGATATTTCTCAAACACCTCGTCGCCGGCTGCCATCAATCTTGCGAAAGTCAGGGCAGCTATCAGGGGAGGCAATTCCCTTTCCATTCCTATAGTTCTGCCTAGGCAGGCTGTTTCTATAAGCAAGTCGGTCACCGCATAGCTCGCATCATCCAGGTCTTCGGCGAATCGGGCGAAGTATCGTTCGGTCTCATCCCAAGTCAGGAGGTCTAGGTTGCGGAGTTTATCTGCCACATCGTCATTTGTTGTGTCAGAGGCTTTTTTTTCTCCCATTATTCGTAGGTATTGAGCCTGCTGTCTATAAATCGGCTCTTCTTTTCTGAGGTTCTTGCGCCTTCTGTCGTTTTGTGTCATGCTTTACCGTATGCTTTGTCCATGAATGATTGGGTGGATTGAATTGGGTCGCCATCGAAGAGCCCTATCTCGTGGTTCACATCCTCGATGTTTTTACGTTCCGCATCAGTCATCTGTTGCGTCTTGGCAGTTTTTCCTCCAAGCGTGATAGGGCGGGCGCCTATTGGCGATACCTGGATGCTGTCGGCATTTTCTGCGCAAAGTTTCATGTATTCTCTCTGTTTCTCGTCTTCTTCGTTGAAACTGAGTTTTTCTCCCTCAGACGATTCTTGTATGATAACGAGATTGGAATGAAACATTTCACGATAGATGATATTGGCACGTCTCATAGCTTCGGTTACTTTTGGGTCGTTGATTTGTGGGAACTTTACACACAGTTTATTGAAGCCACGTGGAAACTGCTTTCTGTCGCTCACTAAACTCCAGAAGTGCTTGTCATCGCGGATGGGCACCACTTTCACCAGGAGTCCATAGCGGGCAAAAGCCTTGCTCAGGGCACGGGCAAGTGAATCGGCCACGGTATCGGTCTTTTTGAAAACGGAAGATTTCACTTCGATGGCTACACGCTGATAGGTGCCGCGGTTGTCTATGATGATGTGAAGTGACTCGTAGTCGTCTTCTATCACGGCTTTATCCAAAAAGGGTTTCGGACGATGGCTTATGCTTCTACAGCGGGCTAGTTCCAGGATGGCAAATCCATCCTTCGGTGCAGAAGTGTATTTGTGGTAGAGCTTTTTCTTTCTGCTGCTGGTAAAGGTTAGCGTTGGTTTTAAGCTAGCCCAATCAAAGGTAAAGGCTTGCTCAGTTTTTACGCTAGCCGGAGCAACAGGAAAGAGGCTACGTTCAGCAACCTGCTGATTTGGTTCGGCAACCTGCTGATTTTGTTCGGCAAGGAGCATCTGATAGTCATTTTCTAGCAGATAGTTGAGCAGTTCGCTCTTTTTCTCGAACGCCTGTCTTGGGTTAAAACTCTCCGATAGCTCGGGGAATAGGTTTATGGAGGAGTCTTTCTTCTCTATGACCTCAAACTCGTATCTATATAAAGCGTATTCCATGGCTTTTTTTGATTATTTTGTTTTATTATTTTTTATTAATTTGTGTTTAATGCAGTATTGAAATGCCACATTTTAGCCAACAAAAGTAATAAAAAATATTGAAAGTGATTAATTGTTTTACGTTCTTTAACTTAAATCTATTCTGCTATCTGATGAATCACATAGGTCACCACGCCCCAAACCATGAACCGGTTGGTTTCATCCACCCGGATAGGCGAGAAATCACTGTTCCATGGGATGAGCCAGCCAAAGGTTCCGCTTTCGTCCATTTTGAACTGTTTAATAGTGAATTCGCCATCTACGAAAGCTATCACAAAGTTGCCGTTAGAGGGTTCTATCTGCCGGTCTACGATGGCAAGGTCGCCATCCAGTATGCCTGCATCCTTCATGCTGTCTCCGGAAACACGCACGTAGAAGGTTGCCTCACGATGGCGAACCAGAATATCGTTGAGGTCTATTTCTCCCTCCATATAGTCTTGTGCCGGCGAAGGGAAGCCGGCCTTTACGCTTTGTTCAGCCAGCGGAATCGGCATCTTTTCTCCGAATTCCGCAGGATGAAATGTCAGCTTTATATTATTTTCGTTATTCTTATTCATTTTCTTAGTTTATGGAGCCCATTTTTTGAAAGGGGCTAATTTTGCATCTCATTGGGTTTTCACCTTCAGTATTTCGTTGATGTTCGTAGTGAATCGCTTTGACATGTATTCCCGTTTCAAATCGAATTGGCAATCGGTGCCTTGTATGGCTTGCCTTATCGTGCCATAGCCGTTCTTGCGGTTGATGGCATCGATGGCTTCCATCAGCGCCTTCTGCCTGGTGCGGTCGATAGGGTCGAAGAGATCTTGCTGGCGAGGATTGTCGGGGGAGATTTGCCACAGGATGACGCCAGCTTTTTTGAAATGGAATGCCAAGTCTGTACGATCAGGTCGTCCGTCGGCTATCGGTTTGGGATATCTGGCTCGAAGGATGGCAAGTGCAGCGCCCACAATCTCATCCTGCGCATTGGTGGCGATGGGTAGGGTGAGGGAGTCGTGAATGGTATATTCGGGTACGTTCTCATTGAATCTTGAGGTCCATGCAAATACCGTAATGCCCTGGCATACGCTACCTTGTCTTCTTAATTTCTCAGTACAGCGCACGGCGAAATTGGCCACGGCTTCTTCTACCACATTCTTATCGCTGATGCCCTCATCGGCAAAGCTCCGACTGGTGCAGATGCTTTTCTTCTGCGGCAGTTCCTCGATGCTGATGCAGCTTTCGCCATTCAGTTCCTTCCATGTTCTTACGGTGGTAATATTGAAATGACTGCGCACCCAACTCTCTTTTTTATCAGCAAACTGGGCGGCAGTTCGGATACCCATATAATCTAATTTTCGGGCTATCTGTCTTCCGATTCCCCATACATCTTCTATCGGGAACAGCGACAAAGCTTTGTGTCTCCGTTCATCCGTATCAATGAGACAGCAGCCCTGATAGCCCTTGTATTTCTTGGCGAATTTGGAACCGATTTTCGCCAGGGTTTTCGTTTCTGCGATTCCGATGGAGATGGGGATTCCCACGGCTCGTAGCACATCGGCAGAAATCCTGGCGCCGTATTGGTGGAGGAGGGAACCATCTGTGACGGAAGAAAGGTTTTCCACCTCGAAAAAGCTTTCGTCTATGGAGTACTGGTCAATGTGTGGTGAGTAGTGCGAGAGCATCGACATTACCCTGTTGGAGAGTGAGCCATAGAGCGTGTAGTTGCTGGAGAAGATAGCCACGCCTTCAGCCTCCAGTTTTTCCTTTACCTGATAGAACGGGTCGCCCATCTTATAGCCCAGCGCCTTGGCTTCTTCAGAGCGCGCGATGACGCACCCGTCGTTGTTGCTCAGAACAACCACGGGTTTCCCTATCAGGTCGGGACGAAACACTCGTTCGCACGAACAGTAGAAGTTATTGCAGTCGGCTAATCCTATCATTCCTTATGTATTCTTTCCTTAATGTATTCTTTTGGTGTTGCAAAAATACAAAAAATATTCGAAACTCTAGTCTCTATCCCAGATTATATTTTTTTCTATGTTTTTTTAGAGAAAAACTTTGTTATTCCGCGATTTATGCTTACCTTTGCACCCGCAATTGGTTCGCAGTCGCCACGTGCCGCTATAGGAATGGGGGTGGACTGCGATTAAAAGGGAATCGGGTGAGAAGCCCGGACAGTCCCGCTGCTGTAAACATCTTCTTCCGAAATGAGGGGCACGAATGCCACCGGGGAAGAACAGGCAAGCATCTAAAAGGTCACTGACATTTTTTCGGGAAGACCGCTTGTCTGATGGATGTAAGTCAGAAGACCTGCCGTTGCCGTCCTTTCTTATCACTGCGCCCTGCAGCTGATAGGAAGATGATTTCATCCAACCCCGTGGGATGGGTTCGTGATGAAGAAAATAGAAACAACAGAATGAAGAAAAAGAAAAGAATAACGCATGTTGCCCTGATAGGCGCCATGTGGATGAGCGGTTTTTCTACCCTCCAGGCTCAGCATCTTGAACCGGTTCGGGCAGGAAAGCAGGCTCCGGCAAACGATTCCCTTCGTACTCGCACGCAGCATCTGGATGATGTGGAGGTGAGAGCGAAGAAGACCCGTAGTGCCCTTTCGAGCGTGACTCCTGTACAGACCATCACCAGTTCTGAACTTCAGTTGCTGGGCATTACCTCAGTGGGAGATGCTGCCAAACGAATGGCTGGAGTGCAGGTGCGTGACTATGGTGGAATCGGTGGACTGCAGACGGTGAGTGTGAGAAGTCTGGGCGCCTGCCATACGGCGGTGAGCTACGATGGAGTCGTGGTGAGCAATATGCAGGCAGGACAGATTGACGTGTCGAGATATTCGCTTTCCAATATCCGCCAGCTCTCGGTGGCAATCGGACAGGGTAGCGACCTGATGCAGTCGGCACGGCATTATGCTTCGGCAGGAATCCTGAGCATCGAAAGCCGTGGGATAGACTGGACTTCTCCGCAGCCCTGGCAGCTGAAAGTGAACGCCAAGACAGGCTCCTGGGGCTTGTTCACGCCTTCCCTTCAATATAGTCAGCGGCTTAGCAGTCAGACAGCTCTTACCTTCGACGCCAATATGGTGAGGGCAGATGGAGTCTATCCTTTCACGATTCAGAATGGAAGATACAAGGAGCACCACAAACGCTATAATTCTGATATCCTGTCGGGACAGGGAGAGGTGAATCTCTTCCATCGTTGGGATAAAAACGAACTTTCTGCCAAGGTGTCCTATTACAATTCCAAACGTGGATTGCCGGGAGTGGTGATTCTCTACAATTCTGATGCTGAAGAGCGGATGTGGGATGAGAGCTGCTTCGCCCAGATGGTTTGGAAATCGCAGCTGGCTCCCCGTCTCGCACTGAATGCAAGGTTGAAATACGCCCATACGTGGTCGAAATATGAAGATTACAATGTGAAATATCAGGGCGGAAAGCTGACGGATATTGCCCGGCAGAATGAGTATTATGCTTCTGCCACGATAGGTTATAATCTGGGTTGGGGGTGGACAACGGCACTTGCCGAAGATTTCTCCATCGGCGATCTTCGCACCAATGTTGTTTCACAGCCTAATCCTACCCGCTACTCATCGCAGACCGCCTGGTCGCTGAGATGGAAATGGCAGAGATGGCAAGTGGATGGGAATCTTGTAGGAACCTACATTTCCGAAAAGGCTTCAAAAGAGGATAAAGGCTCTTCCGGCTCATCCTCATCTTCCGGTTCTTCCGGATCTTCCTCTTCAGTAAATGCCCGGATTCCTGCCGACCGAAAGCGGATTTCGCCAAGCATCGCCATGAACTATCGTCTGCTTGCCGATGAAACGCTCTATCTCAGGGCGATGATGAAGAGCACCTATCGCGTGCCGACTTTCACGGATATGTATTACCTGCACATCGGCAATACGAATCTCAAACCTGAGAATGCTACGGAATGGAACCTCGGTGTAACTTGGGCGCATCAGTTTAGAGGGAAATCGCTGCGGAATCCGACTCGTGGAATCAGTCTGCAAGCCACTCTTGACACCTATTATAATAAGGTGACGGATAAGATTGTGGCTTTCCCGACTACCTATGTATGGAAGATGGTGAATTTCGGACGAGTGGAAATCAAGGGCGTAGATGCTACGCTTTCGCTCGGTGTTCCGATGGGACGGAAGATGGCTTTGGATGTGGATGCTTCCTACACCTATCAGTATGCGGTGGATAAGACGGACAGCAAGAAGAGCTATTACCGCCATCAGTTGCCTTATACGCCTCGCCATTCGGGCAATGTTTCTGCCGTATGGCGCAATCCCTGGGTGTCTGTGGGATGGCAGATGCAGGCTGTGGGCGAGCGATGGAGTATGATACAGTGTACGGAAGAATATCGGATGAAAGCATATCAGGAGCATACTTTCACCTTATCGAAGGAGTTTTCGCTCGGTAAGAGAAAGAAGAATACTGAGTCGGGAAGTGGGGCAAGAGAAAATGCTCTTAAAGGCAATGTTTCAGAAGAAAATGCCCTTTATGGAAACGCTTCAGAAGAGAGTGCACTTGATGGGAATGCTTCAAGAAGGGATTTTTCAAGGGGCAGCGTCCTGAAACTCAGTTTCTCCCTGCTCAATGCCTTCAACAAGCAATATGAGGTAATTAAGTATTATCCGATGCCGGGCAGGAGTTGGCAAGCCACAGCTTCGCTTACCTTGTAGAAAGCCGGATGGTTGGAAAACGGAATAGAAATCTGAATAGAAATCAGAATAGTGATCTGAATAGAAATCAGAATAGAAATCTGAAAGTGAGAAAAAATAATATTCAACATAACAAATAGAGAATGAAAATGAAAAAAATGAAATTGAGAAGTTTGTTTATGGCAATCATCTGCGGATTGATGATTGCTGCTGGTTTTACATCATGTAGTGATGATGAGGAGGATAATTCATGGAAGGAGGGATCTAAGGTAGATCTTCCTCAGTATCGTGCCTTTGTTCTGTCAGAGGGTAGCTATGGTAAGAACAATAGCCACCTTTTCTTTGTGGATCCTCAGACTGATCAGCCTTCTGAGAATGATATCTATTTGACTCAGAATGGTAAGGGATTGGGTGATACTGCCAATGATATGATTGAGGAAGATGGCAACATCTACGTGGTAGTAAATGTTTCCAAGAAACTCCTGAAGCTGAATGGTTCTGGTGTTCAGCAGGCAGAGTACAGCTTTGATGAGAAGTTGGGTGAGCCTCGCTACATCTGCGAAGAGGATGGTAAGCTCTATGTTTCCAGCTATGGTGGCTATGTAAGCCGTTTCGATGCAAAGACCTTGGCTTTGGAGGCTTCTGTAAAGGTAGATGCTAACCCAGAGGAGCTTGTTGAGGAAGATGATGTAATCTACGTAGTATGTTCTGGTTATGGCGCTGGCAAGACTCTCTGCACCATCAATACCAAGACTTTCGATAAGGCTGAGTCTATTGAAATCGTCAACAATCCTCAGCGTATCGTAGAGAGCGATGATCATATCTACGTTCTTGCTGGCAGCCCATCTTATAATCCTGCCAACTACGATTATTCTACAGCTGTCTATACTTACAATCCTCAGACTAAGAAGTGCGATTATATTGCCAACGCTACCAAGATGATGGCTTATGATGGCAACCTCTACTTCACCAATTCTACATCACCTAATTGGGTGACTTACACCACTACCTACAACATCTACGATGCTAAGAGCAAGCAGGTTTCTACCTGGAATCTGAAGAATATCCCAGCTGAGGTGGCTGGTAACACTGTATATATGATTGAGCGCAATCCATACGATGGCAGTTTCTATCTCGCCTATACAGACTATGCTAGCAACAGCACCATCTGCCACTTCACAGCAACAGGCGAGTACAAGAGCAAGTTTGATGCAGGTGGCATTAATGCCAACTCAATGTTGTTCTTGAGATAATCTGCTTCCTGAAGAATGAAATCCTATGAAAAGTAGGAAATTCCTGAAAATCATAGGAGGATAAGAAGGAAAATCCCCGAAAGGCTTGGGCTTTTCGGGGATTTTTTGTAATTTTGCCTTATATTAATAAGATAAAAACGAAATGGTATGAAAAATATGTTGGCATTGAGCCAGGAGCGTTTCTCGGCTCGCAAGTTTACCTCCGAGGCAGTAAGTCAGGAGGATGTGGATTACATCATGGAGTGTGTGCGACTGGCTCCATCGGCAGTGAACAGACAGCCTTGGCTTTGGCTCATCGTTCGCTCGGATGAGGCCAAGGAGAAACTCCAGGAGTGCTACGACCGTGAGTGGTTCAAGACAGCCCCAATGTATATTGTGGGAATGAAGAACGTGAATGAGAACTGGGTTCGCAGATACGATGAGAAGCCTCATGGAGATATTGACGTGGCAATAGCTGCCGAGCACCTCTGTCTGGCTGCCACAGAAAGAGGACTGGGCACCTGCTGGGTCTGCAATTATGATACAGACAAGATGCAGCAGTTTTTCCCTCGCGAAGGTTTCGAGGCAGTAGTGATCATCCCTCTCGGTCATATTGCCGAGGACTGTCCTCATGCCGAGAAGAAGCGCAAGGAAATGAACGAGATCGTGGAAGAAATCTAAAAACGAAGCTAATGGAAATGAACGAAGAATCCATCCTGGCATGGAACATCATAGAAAAGACCAGCGCTAACCTCTTCCTTACGGGCAAGGCAGGCACAGGTAAAACAACCTTCTTGAAACTGCTCAAGGAGAAGTCGCCTAAACGAATGGTGGTGCTTGCCCCAACAGGTATTGCCGCCATCAACGCCGGAGGAATGACCATTCATTCGTTCTTCCAGCTTCCTTTTTCGCCTTACATTCCGGGTACAACCTTTGGAAGTGGCGAACAGAAACGCTATCAGTTCAGCAAACTCAAGCGAAACATCATCCGAAGCATCGACCTGCTGGTCATCGATGAAATCAGTATGGTGCGCAGCGATTTGCTCGACGCCATCGACTCGGTGCTTCGCCAGTACCGCAAGCGCCACGACCTGCCTTTTGGCGGTGTGCAGCTCCTGATGATAGGCGATCTGCAGCAGTTGGCACCAGTGGTTACGGCACAGGAGGAACAGCTTCTGAAAGAACACTACGATACTCCTTTTTTCTTCAGCAGCAATGCGCTGAAGCAGGTGGGCTATCTTACCGTAGAGCTCAAGAAGGTTTATCGCCAGCAGGACGAGCAGTTTATCTCCCTGCTCAACCAGATCAGGGAGAACAGGGCTTCGGATGCTACCTTGCAGGCATTGAACCAACGCTTTATTCCCAATTTCGAACCGCCGAAGAACAGTAACTTCATCCGCCTGACCACTCATAATGCGCCAGCCCAGTACATCAATGAGCAGCAGCTTGCCGCTTTGCCATCCAGGGCTTTTTCCTATACGGCAGAGGTGGAGGATAACTTCCCGGAATCATCTTATCCGGCTGATTTTATGCTTACTCTGAAGTCCGGAGCACAGGTGATGTTTATCAAGAACGACCCGCAGCACCGCTTCTATAATGGTATGATTGGTGAGGTGATCGGTGTGAAACCCGATGAGGAAGGAGATAAGATCATCGTGCGCAGCAAGGATTCTGATGAGGAGTTTGAGCTGGAGAAGATGGAGTGGGTGAATGCGAAATATACGATCAATGAGGAGACCAAGGAGATAGAGGAGACGGTAGAGGGCAAGTTCCGACAGTATCCTTTGCGCCTGGCTTGGGCGATTACCATCCACAAGAGTCAGGGCCTTACCTTCGAACACGCTATCATCGATGCTTCCCATTCCTTTACCCATGGTCAGACCTACGTGGCTTTGAGCCGCTGCAAGACTTTGGAGGGAATGGTGCTCAGTCAGCCTCTGTCTCGTGGAGCCATCATCAGCAGTCAGACGGTGGATGCTTTCAACAGTCAGCTTGCTGCGCCTACCCAGGAACAGATCAGTTATCTGGAGCAGCAATACGTGCTTCACTGCATCGGCGAGCTTTTTGATTTCTATGCTATTAGCGGAAGTTACGAGCACCTGATGCGCTGCCTGGTAGAATTCTTCAACAACAAATATCCTCGTGTGGTGAGCGAGTATCAGAAGTTGCAGGTGGTGCTGAAGAGTCTGATAGGTGTTTCTGATAAGTTCCGTCTGCAATATACCCGCATGCTTTCCCAGAATCCTGATATCCTTCAGGCAGAACTGCAGGAGCGTATTCACAAGGGTGCTGAGTATTTCTTTGATAAGATAGGTATTCTGAGCGATTTGATCAGAAAGTCGAATCTCGATACGGATAATAAGGTAGCAAAGAAACAGTTCCAGGACCGCTTCTCTGTCTTTTCTGAGGATGTGAAGTTGAAGGAACGTCTTTTGAAATACGAGCGCAGCGCTGTGTTTACGGTGACTGATTATCTGAAGAAGAAGGCTCAGTTCATGCTGCTGGATGAAATGGGCGAAGGTGCGTCTTCAAGTGCCGGTTATGGTTCTGGTAGAAAAGCCAGAAAATCGAAGAAATCGAATGAGCCGAAGGAACCGAAGATTCCAACCAAGGAGGTGAGTTTCAATCTTTACCAGCAGGGTATGACTGTGGATCAGATTGCTGCAGAACGTGGCTTTACCAAAGGCACCATCATCGGTCATCTTACCTCATACGTAAAGGAAGGAAAGGTTGGATTGCGTGCGTTGATTTCTAGTGCCCACGAAAAGAAAATCCGTGAATTCATGGAGGCTCATCCCGAGATGGAGCATTTCAGCGAAATCAAGGAAGCATTGGGAACCGGCATTGATTATTACGAAATCAAGCTGATACGTGATTTAATGGAGGAGGAATAAAGGTCTTCCTCTCACCATTAAATCATTATATCTTTTTATATTGATTGATAGAACTTTCGTCGGTAAGCCCCATACGCCCTGAAAGGGCAGAAGCTCATAGCCCAGGGCACTCGCCCTGGGTTTTGTAATGGATTTAAACTTGTCGCCCTGTAAGGGCAAAAGCTTCTCTTGGCTGGTCTAGAGTTGGGCTACAGCCTTTTCCAGCTGTTGCAAAGCCTGCTTGAGAATGCTTCTAGGAGTTGCTACGTTCAGTCGCATGAAGCCTTCGCCGCCAGGACCGAACATTTCACCATCATTCAGCGCCAGGTGCGCCTTGTCGATGAATAAATCGAGAAGCGCATCGTGGGAGAGATGCAGGTCTCGGCAGTTGAGCCAGACCAGGAAGGAAGCCTGTGGGCGCAACGGACGAATGCCCGGAATATGCTCGCGGCAGTAATCCTCTACGAATCGGATGTTGTCTTCTATGTAGGCAAGCATCTTCTTTCTCCATTCCTCACCCTTGCGGAAAGCGGCGATGGTGGCGATTGGAGCGAAGAGGGTTGGCTCATCCAGTTCGTTGGCACTCAGCCAAGGATAGAATTTCCTGCGGATTTCTTCGTTTGGAACGATGGCGTAGCTGCTTACGATTCCTGCAATGTTGAAGGTCTTGGAAGGAGCCTGGAAGGTGATGCTGATGTTGCGCGCCTTGTCGGAAACCGAAGCAAATGGGATGTGCTTGTGTCCGAACAGAGCCATGTCCGCATGAATCTCATCGCTGATAACGAGCAGATGATGTTCGTAGCAGAAGTCGGCAAGTCGCTGCAGGGTTTCCTTGCTCCAGGTAATTCCGCCTGGATTATGAGGATTGCAGAGAATCAGGATCTTGCACTTCTCATCATAGATTTTTTCCAGGTTTTCGAAATCCATCTCGTAATATCCATCCTCCTTCATCTTCAGCGGATTGAAGACCACCTCTCTGCCGTTGCCCTCTGGAGTGAGGCGGAATGGGTGATAAACGGGTGGCTGGATGATGACTTTTTCGTCAGGCTGGGTGAAGACATTCACCACGAGTCCGATGCCTTTAACAATACCAGGAATGAATCTTATCCACTCTCGCTTCACATCCCACTGGTGGTGGTCATGCACCCAGTCGATGATGCTGGGCAGATAATCTTCCGGCTCCATGGTGTAGCCGAAAAGAGAGTGTTCCAATCTTGCCTTGAGGGCATCTGTAATGAAAGATGGGGTCTCGAAATCCATATCGGCTACCCAGAGTGGCAGCAGATCATCTCGTCCCCAGCGGGGCAGCAGGGCGCCATGCTTCAGGTCGTCGCTGCCCGAACGGTCTATGATCTTATCGAAATCGTACATTTTTTTTATCTTTAACTTTAAATACCGGGCAATATACAAAGCTTTTGCCCTTACAGGGCGCCTTACTGATTGCCATTATACCCAGGGCGATGCCCTGGGCTAGGAGCTTTTGGGCCTTCAGCCCGTACTTAAACCACTTGCGAAACTTGAGTTTACTATAAACTACCTACCGCCTGCTTGATGTCTTCGAAGAGATCATCCATATCCTCCAGACCTACGCTGAGGCGGATGGTGGTGTCTTTTACATCCATCGACTGGCGCATATTCTCGGAGAATGCACCGAAGATGGTGCTTGCCGGATGAATGGCGAGCGAACGGTTGTCGAAGAGATTGGTGGCACGATGGATGAGCTTCAGATTGTTGAGGAAACTGAAGCAGGCTTCCTTGCTTTCCAAATCAATGCAGATCATAGCTCCCGCCGTCTTGCCAAACTGGCGCTGCGCCAACTCGTGGTAAGGATTATCCTCCAAACCTACATAGTTTACATACTGAATCTGAGGTAGAGTGCGCAGCTTTTTTGCAAGTTCCAGGGCATTGTTGCTTTGAACACGATAGCGTGCATCGAGCGTTTCGAGTCCGATGGTCTGCATATAGGCAACCTGTGGAGTCATGTAGGCGCCGAAGTTGAAGAGCATTTCTCCATAGAGACGCTTGGCGAAATCGCCGTTATAAGGAGTTCCGTAGTCGATGACCAGACCGCCGAGCGAAGTTGCACCACCACTTACATATTTAGAGCTGGAAATCACCTCAATATCTACTCCCAGACTCTTAGCCGAGAACTGTGTGAACGGAATCACGGTAGAATCCACTACCAGCGGAACATTCTTTTCGTGAGCCACTTCCGAAATGGCTTTCAGATCGGCAACCTCCAACTGTGGGTTGGTCAGGATTTCCAGGAATACGCAGCAGGTGTCATCGTCGATGGCCTCACGTACCTCCTCGATATAGGTTAAATCGCGCAAGCGGACCTTTACACCAAAACGGCGCAGGGTAGCCACGAGCAGCGCATAGGTGTTGCCGAAGAGATGCTTCGAGGTAACTATGTTCTTGCCTTGTGCTGCCAAGGACATAAAAGTGTTGCTGATTGCCGCCATTCCTGAATTGAAGGCTGTGGCGTGGGCTGCATCGGTGAGGGCTGCCACTCGGCGCTCCAGGTTGGTAACCGTAGGATTCTCCACGCGGGAGTAATCAGGTGCCTTGATCTTGTCGGTGAATGCTTCCGCCATGACGGCAGCATTGTCGAATTCGTAGGCGAGGGTGTTATATACTGGAACGCTCAGCGAATCGTAAGCATCGCGGCGTTCGTATTCCAAATGAATGGCTTGCGTTTGTTTCTTCATTCTTTTATGATTTTATGTGATATTTTGTTTGCAAAAGTACAAAAAAGAAATCAAATAGACAATAGATAGCATTAAAAAACGAGTTGCGAATGCTTTTTTTATGCATTGCAACTCGTTCGAGAGAGTGTATTGATTATTCTATTCTATGTTTCCGATGGTTCCTGGGCTTGTTAGTTTCCATTCATTCCACCCGTCTGGATTCCCTGTTTTTCTTCCTGGAAATCGTTCTTGATGTTGGATTTCGCCTGCTGGAATTGCTTCTTGGTGTTGCCGAATTTCCAGGTAAGGGTGAGACTGATTTGGCGCAGAGGCACCTTCACCGTCATATTCTGAACATAGTCAGAACCCATGGTCTTCTGCTTGATGTTGAGCTTGTCGTCGGTTGGTGTGAGAAACATCAGACTCAGGTCCAGCTTATCCTTGACGATGGATTTGGAGAGGGTGGAGTAGAAGAAAGCCATTCCGCTCTGATAGCCCTGCAGGGTGTGCTGCTTGCTCTGAATGATGCTTCCTACCGTCCATTGTAGTTCCCAAGGCAGAGTCTGTTGCAGATTGATCATCGTACTGCTGTTCCAGCCATGGTTCTTCCATCCCAGGACTTCGCTGCGCAGATCGTTGTAGCTCAGACTTTCGTTCAGCATCAGTCTCGTCTTCTTGAACACCAGCCAGTTGGCAAAGACATTCAGACTGGCGTTGCGAGTCTTCGAAACATTGCCGTAGGTGGTGTTGAGCAGGTTGTCTGCATCGATGAATGAATACTGCTCTATCTGGTTGTTGCAGAATCCATAGCCCAGAGTCGTGCTCAGGATGAATCTAGGGTTGTAATAATTGAACACCATATTCAACTGATGCGACTTCACCACGTCGAGGTCTGTATTACCATAGCTGATGGCGGTAGGATTACTGCGATCTACATACGGGTTGAGATAGGTGATTCCCGGACGGGTGATTCTCATGCTGTAGTTCACGCCGAGATTCACTCCTGGAGTGATGCTGTAGGAGAGGCTGGCGCTCGGCACGAAGTTACCGTAGTTTTTGTCGAAGTTGTCGCCCTTGCCCTGCTCGAATTTCACTTTCTCCCAGGTCTGTTCGTATCGGGTTCCCAGCATGGTTCCTATCTTTCCGAAGTTTCCTTTCCATTCAGCATAGGCAGCCAGGATGTTCTGGGTGTTCTTATACTCCATGCTGTTGGCAGGATTCAGCGTTTCGCTTTTGTCAGCTGCTACGTCGTAGTATCGGGAATCGCTCTTGTTGATGCGGGCAATATACTTGGCTCCGAAGTTCAGGCGCTGGGTGGCGCTGAGCGAATGGGTGAAGTCTGCCTGGAATGTATGTTCCGTTCCGCGTGTCTTGCTCTTCGAGAGCAGGTCGTTGAGCTGGAGAGTCGTCACATGACTGATATTGTCGTAGAATGTATAGTCGTCGGTGTGAGAAGGGTTGGTACTGAAGAGATAGCTGAGGATGAGATAGTTCGTGCGCTCCTTGTTGAAGAATCGCTGATAATCGAGACTTCCGTTGAAGGAGGTGTTGCCCATATCCTGCTTCATCTCATTGCCGTATTCGAATCCTTCGCCGTAGATTCCGCCTGCCATCTTCGTGAGAGGGTGACCCGTAATCTTCTGGCTGAAGGTGGTCAGACCAGCCGTGGCACTGATGTTGCTCAGCGAATCGAGTTCGTAGCTCAGACTGATGTTACCCATGGAGAACGGTTGCTTCATATCCGAATTCTGATAGTAGTTCATCGTGCTTCCATCCTTCTGGATTCGGTCGAAGGAGATGGTGGTTCCATCCATGCGCTGATGATTGTACATTCCGTTGGCACTGTAGGTAAGCTTGCCCTGCTGACCGCTGATGAAGGCGGAGATGCGCTGCGTCTGGTTACCGGCAGCAGCACTGATGTTGCCATTATAGCCATTGCTGAGATCGCTGCCTCCGCCGCCGTTCACGGCTTGCTTGTTGAGTACGATATTGAGCACGCCTCCCGTACCTTCAGCATCATACTTGGCTCCCGGATTGGTGATTACCTCAATGTTCTTGACCATGGTAGCCGGCATTGCCTTGAAAATCTGCGAAGGGTTGGATGAGAACATCGGGTTGGGTTTTCCATCCACATACACCTTGAAGCTGGATGAACCGTTCACGGTAATGTTATCCTGTCCATCCACGGTAACCATCGGCACCTTGCGCAGCATATCGAGAACGGTAGAAGCCTTGGCGTCAGTATCCTGCTGCACGTTGTAGGTCATCTTGTCAGTCTCCATTTTTACCAGTGGTTTGGATGCAACCACGGTAACAGCGTTGAGATCCACGTCTTTCCAGAGGGAATCTGTGACCTCAGCATCGCTCTGCGCGAAACTTTCTAGCGAGCAGACGAGCAGAGTACTCATCAAAATCATATTTTTCTTATTCATATTCTTCGTTTTAAAATATCCTTGTTTATTGACTATCTTTTTGCCTTTTTGATTGTTTGACGATGCAAAGATAATAGATTCTTTTGGACTGGCAATGACTCTGGGAGGGGTTTAACCCAACAATAACTTTCTGAAAGCTGTCCTTAACGTTGAAATAACATAAATTTATCAGAAACCCTGCAAAAAGCATAAAATGTAAGCCATTCATTCGTTTATCTCAACTTTATTTTGTAATTTCGCAGCGAAATAGAAAAATCAGTGTTTCTTGGATGATCATAGAATAAACAATAGAATAAAAATATAAATCAGTTATGATGAAATCAACTAAAATGAGTCTCAGGGCTCTTACGTTTAGTGCGGCACTCTGTGCTTCGCTCGGAACATCGCTTTCTGCCTTTGCCGAGACCATCGAAGTGCAGAAGCTGAAACATGCGGGTCCTTATCCTGTGGCTACCCCTTGGATGGCGGATAGCGTGAATGTGAAGGGGGAGAAATTCTCGATGGAAGGTGTGCTCGACTCTCCGCTCTCGTTTACCTTATTGAATAATGGTAAGGAGGTGGCTGCTTCCCAGCTCCTGGCTGATAGCAGGCAGAATGCTCTCCACCTGGCTTCGTTCACCATATCGAACACTAGCCGTACCCAGGCTACCATCGAGGTGAAGGGATTGAAGCAGTATCGCCTCTTTGTGGATGGAGAGCAGGTGAAAGTGAATGGCGATAAGGCGGAGACAGTACTGATGCCTTCTACTCATACCATCGTCATCAAGTACCTCACTGCTTCATCAGTCGATGCTTCCGCTTCTGAAAAGAATGCATCAGAAAAATCATCTTCTTCAGAAAAGAAAGCTGATCAGAATTTCAAGATCAGCATTACTGCGGCTGATGGCAAGCAGCTGAGTGTGGGCGAATCTTCTGCCAGCACCAAGCGTACCTTTAATATATACGATGTAATCTGCATGCCTAACTATGCGAGCGTTCAGATGTCGCCAAACGGCAAGTTCATGATCGTGAGCAAGACTTGGGTAGATCGTCAGGGCAAGAACCATAGTGTCAATGAATTGAGAAACTGTCAGACCAACAAGGTGGTTGCTTCTTTCGAGGAAAGTGTAAGATGGATGCCTCGCACCAACAAACTGTACTTTACCGAGAAGGCGAGCGACAGTTCCATTGCCGGCGAAGGAAAGGCTGATGGCGAAGTTCAGCTGATTACCATCAATCCGATGAATATGGAGCGAGAGGTGTTGGCGGCAAACATTCCGGAGGGATGGTTCCAGTTTACTCCAGATGAGAAATCGCTCATCTATACGCTCTATGAGGAAGGCAGAAAGAAGGACCCTCAGGTGTACGATGTAAAAGAACCAGATGACCGCCAGCCAGGATGGAGAACCCGCAGCTATCTGGCTAAGTATGATCTGGCTTCAGGCATTCTCCAGCCGCTTACCTTCGGCTACCATAATGTTTATCTCAACGATATTTCCGCAGATTCCCGCTATCTGCTCATCGGCAAGAGCGAGGAGCGCCTTACCAAGCGTCCTACTACTCTCAACTCGCTCTATCGTCTCGATCTGAACGATATGAGTGTTGAGGCGCTGGTAGAGAAGGGTGAATTCCTGAACAGTGCCCAGTTCTCTCCAGACGGCAAGAGCATTCTCGTTACCGGTTCGCCTGAGGCTTTCAATGGAATTGGAAAGAATGTGGAGGAGGGACAGATTCCTAGCATGGTTGACACCCAGCTCTATCTGATGAACCTGGCGGATAAGAAGGTTCGTCCGATGACCAAGAATTTCAATCCTAACGTGCAGAGCGTGGATTGGAGTAAGGCGGATGGCAATATTTACTTCACAGCCGAGGATAAAGACTGCATGCATCTCTTCCAGCTGAACCCTAAGTCGGGCAAGTTTACTTTGCTCAAGACTCCAGAGGAGAACATCAAGAGCTTCTCCATCGCAGCGGCTGCTCCGGAAATGGCGTTCTCAGGACAGAGTGCATCCAATGCCGACCGACTCTACAAGATGAGCACCAAGGCACAGAAGTCGCTGCTCGTAGATGATCTCAGTGCCCGTCTGCTGAAAGACATCGAGCTGGGCGAGTGCAAGGCTTGGAACTTCGTGAATTCCCGTGGCGACACTCTTTGCTGCCGTTACTATCTGCCACCTCATTTCGATGCTTCCAAGAAGTATCCGATGGTGGTGAACTACTATGGCGGTTGCAGTCCAACTACCCGTATGTTTCAGAGCCGCTATCCTCATCATGTCTATGCAGCGATGGGTTATGTGGTTCTGGTCGTGAACCCAAGCGGAGCCACCGGTTTCGGTCAGAAGTTCTCTGCCCGCCACGTGGATACTGCCGGCGAGGGAGTGGCTGAGGATATTATCTCCAGCACCCAGGCTTTCTGCGATGAGCATAGTTTCGTAAACCGCAAGAAAATAGGTTGTATCGGCGCCAGCTACGGTGGCTTTATGACTCAGTATCTTCAGACCAAGACCGATCTCTTTGCCGCAGCCATTTCTCATGCCGGCATCAGCGACCATACCAGTTATTGGGGCGAAGGCTATTGGGGATACAGCTACAGCGAGGTTTCCATGGCGAACGAGTATCCTTGGACCAACAAGCATCTCTTCGTAGATCAGAGTCCGCTCTACAATGCAGACAAGATTCATACTCCATTGCTCTTCGTGCATGGAACAGCCGATAACAATGTGCCTGTGGGAGAGAGTATTCAGCTCTATACGGCTTTGAAGCTTCTTGGCCGTCCAACGGCGATGGTTCTGGTAGATGGTCAGGATCATCACATCATCGATTATGAAAAGCGCATCAAGTGGCAGAACACCATCTTCGCATGGTTTGCCAAGTGGCTGCAGGATGATGGCAGCTGGTGGAAAGAGATGTATGGAGAGGAAAAGATGTAAAAAGAAGGGTGTGTCATAAGTCCAGATAATGGCAACCGAGGACGGGCTGAAAGCCCAAAAGCTCCTAGCCCAGGGCAGCGCCCTGGGTTTTAGAACAAATACAAAAAGTCGCCCTGAAAGGGCAAAAGCTTTCAATTTCAAAGCTTTTGCCCTTTCAGGGCGACTTTGCTTTTTGCCAATATTTCCCAGGGTGCTACCCTGGGCTAGGAGCTTCTGCCCTTTCAGGGCGTATTGGATGTGACTTATAATACATCCTCTTTTTCTTATTTATTATGGCTCAGTGAGATCATCAGGGAGATGAAGGCGAAGGAAATGCCTACAATGCAGACTCCCAGCCAGTCGGCTTGGGTCCACACGTATCCGGCACAGAACGTACCGAGTGAACCACCGATGAAATAGGTCGTCATGAAGATGGTGTTGGCGCGGTTGGCTGCCTGCGGAATCTCCTGCAGGCAGCCACTCTGATTGCTGAGCTGCTGACATTGCAGTCCGATATCTACCAGGATGATGGCTGCGATGAGTCCTGCGTAGGTGTCTCCGAAGAGGAGGGCTATTGCCCAGGCGATGATCTGCATGGCTGCTCCGAAGAGGCTGAACTTGTGGATTCCGAACCTTGGAACCAGCTTTCCTACGCTGCTGGCAGCCACGGCTCCCATGATTCCGCAGAGTCCGAGCATTCCCACCATGTCGCTGCCTGCATTGAAAGGAGGCTGGGCAAGATGGAAGGCGAGGCACGACCATATCGCCATCATGCTTCCGAAACCGAAGGCGGCACGGATGGAGTAGATGCGGATGGAAGGGTGGAGGATGAAGATCTCAGCCACGGTAGTCATCAGTCCTCTGTAAGTACCCACATAGTTGCGCTTCATCTCAGGCATCATCAGCATCATGATTCCCATGCAGACCACCATGACGAGGGCGGCGATGAAGAACATCTCCCGCCATCCCAGCCATTCGCCGATGTAACCGCTGATTACTCGCGAGGCAAGAATACCCGTGAGCAGTCCGGAGAGCACAAAGCCCATGTTCCTGCTCTTGTTCTCGGGTGTGGAGAACTGTCCGGCTATCGGGATGAAGAACTGGGGAATCACGGAACAGGCGCCGATGAGCAGGGAAGCTCCCCAGAGCATCCATACGTTTTGTGCCACAGCCATCACGATTGCCATCAAGGCTGCAATGGTCATGTTCACGAGGATGAGTTTCTTGCGCGAAAACATGTCTCCCATAGGGATGAGAAAGAACAGGCCCAGCGCATAACCTATCTGGGTAATCACGGTGATGAGGTTGGCGCTCTGCTCGGTAATGTCCAGATCGTGGCGGATCAGTTCGAGAAGCGGCTGGTTGTAGTAGCAGTTGGCTACTGTGAGTCCTGCGATGATAGACATCATCAGGAGAATGCTGCGGGGAATGCCCTGATTTTCTTTTAGCTGTATCATTTTTCTGTTTATCAAAGAATCTTTTTCGAGTGCAAAGTTACAGAAAAGTTTGCTGCCAGCCAAGTTTTGAGGCTTGATTTCTTAGAAAAAGTTTCTGCTTTCTTCCTCGCGCGTACCTTATTATATGTATATAGCTCGGCTCAGCCGGGGTGTTGGCGCGCACCTTTGTTACGCTAAAAAACACCGAAAAGTGTTAAAATCGGGGTGTTTCCGAGCACACTAAAAACTTTAACTTTCGTTAGCACTTTGTAAATGACTGAATATCAATAGATTGTGATTTTGTTACAAAATACCCCTAAAAAAAAACACAAAAAAAAGTTCGCCGTATCAAAAAAATGCTTACCTTTGCATCAGTTTTAATAAACGAATGATTGT
>OJMJ01000441.1_pt1 | contig 21069 bp, 14 predicted proteins | sample 1597181 | NCBI WGS metagenome assembly OJMJ01 (sample SAMEA2452126, study PRJEB22498) | human gut metagenome | biome: human feces; feature: human gut; material: feces | place: Australia | collected 2012
TATGGTTATGGGCGATATGAACGACGACCCTACAAACAAGTCGATGACCGAAGGACTCTCTTGCAAGCCGTCTATTGAGAAGACGGGCAAGGACGACATGTACAACCCGTGGTATAACATTCTAACAAAGCAGGGCAAGGGCACACTGTTCTACAACGGATCGTGGAACCTCTTCGACCAGATCGTGATGACTCCGAACCTGCTCAACCCGAAGGGCGTGAAGGACTTCTCTACCCTGAAGTACTTCCAGCATCAAATCCATATCCGCCCGTACCTCATACAGAGCGAGGGCAAGTACAAGGGCTCGCCGAAGCGTACCACCGCAGGCGGTGTATGGCTCGACGGCTATTCCGACCACTTGCCGGTAGTGGTGTATCTGGTGAAGGAGCAGAAATAATGAATACCGAACGCCATCCCTTCACCCCGTTCCTCCCCGACGGCTGCCGGCTGCTCATGCTCGGCAGCTTTCCGCCGGGCGAACAACGCTGGTCGATGCGGTTCTACTACCCCAACTTCACCAACGATATGTGGCGCATCTTCGGGCTATGCTTCTTCAACGACAAGTTGCACTTTGTCGACACCGAAGCAAAGACGTTCCGACTCGACCGCATCATCCCGTTCCTCAACGAGCGTCGCATCGGCATGTACGACACTGCGACGGTGGTGCGCCGACTGAAGAACACGGCATCGGATAAGGACTTAGAGGTGGTGGAAGCAACAGACCTGAAGGCAATGGTGCGCTCCCTACCCTCGCTCACCGACATCGTGACCACTGGACAGAAAGCCACCGACGTGCTCTGCGCGTGCTTCGACATAAAGGTGCAGCCGAAGGTTGGCGAGAACGTGCAGTTCGGCTTCGACGACAGAACACTGCGTCTATGGCGTATGCCGAGCAGCTCGCGCGCCTACCCCATGAAGCCCGAACGCAAGGCAGAGTTCTACAGCCGCATGTTCAGCACATTATACGACCAAGCTTAAGAATATGACAAACAACAAGATAACAATAATTGGTATTGCCGGTGGCACAGGCTCCGGCAAGACCACTGTAGTGAAGAAGATTGTTGAGGCACTGCCGCCGCACCACGTGGCTGTCGTACCACTCGACTCGTACTATAACGATACGTCGCACATGACCGAAGAGGAGCGCCGGGCTATCAACTTCGACCATCCCGATGCGTTCGACTGGAAGCTACTGATAAAGCAGATTAACGAGCTGCGCGAGGGCAAGGCTATCGAACAGCCTACGTACTCGTACCTGAAGTGCAACCGCGAGAAGGAGACGATACACGTGGAGCCGAAGCCGGTGATTATCGTGGAGGGCATCATGACACTGCTCAACAAGCGTCTGCGCGACATGATGGATCTGCGCATCTTCGTCGACTGCGATCCCGACGAGCGACTCATACGCAACATACAGCGCGACACTATCGACCGCGGACGCACCGTGTCTATGGTTGTCGACCGCTACCTGAAGGTGCTCAAACCTATGCACGAGCAGTTCATCGAGCCGACAAAGCGCTTCGCGCACGTCATCATACCAGAGGGTGGAGACAACCTGAAGGGCATCAACATGGTGTGCAAATACATCGAAAGCATCGTTGAAAAATAGTCCGCGTCGGTCGGTGCAGATTATCAATATGCATTGCTTGAGAGCTAACACACTTAGTATGCGATTTGAATAGTAACGCTTTTAAATATTTTACCTTTTAAACACTTTTGGGGCAGCGTGGTATGGGCAAGATGCCCATACCTCCTATCTTTTTACTTTTTTACTTTTAAACAAGTTCGAGCCCTAACGATTCGACAAACGCTCGCACTTCCTTTTGCTGCATCAGTTCGTCGTACACCTCTTTCTTTGTCTTTCGGCGGCTTATCTCTTCTGCCTCGGCGAGACGGAGCGATATTGACACATTTCCGTTGTGCAGTGCCTTGGCGAGCGTGACGCGTATGCGCCCCTTTATCTCGTTCACCTGGTCGAGCAATATCTGGTTGTCTACCAGCACCTCGATATCGGGGAAGGTGGTGATACGCGGTTGCATGTTCTTCATTCGGGAAGCAAGCCCCACCATCTTCTGCGGCATACGGTTGCACATCGAGAGCCATTGCAGATCGAGGAACTCCTGCGTGAACTGCTCGTTCTCATCCTTGTTTGTCTCTTCCGCCTCTTTCTTTGCCGCCACCGCATCCTTACGCTGCAAGCTTTGGAAGGTCATGCCGAGCGACGAGAGCTTCAAGCGTGGTACGCCTGCAGACAACTTGTCGGAGACGGCTTCCGAACCAGATGCTGCGGTCTGCGAAGGAGGAGCCTCAGCTGAAACATGGCTCACCGAGGCATAGCTCACCGGAGCAGCCACCTGCTGAGCCACTTTCGTCCGGGTGAAATCAAGAAGTTTGAACAGGGTTTTCAGCTGCTTGGGGCTACGCCCCGCACTGTCGGCATCCTCCGGCTGCGTGATCTGTGCCACCTGGATGAGTGTCAGCTCTACGAGCAGACGTTTATTGCTGCTTTGACGATAGCTTAGGTCGCACTGGTTCATCAGCTTCAGTGCCTTGTAGAGGAACTGCGTGGGACATGCCTTTGCCTGTGCGCTGTACTTCTCACGCTGTTTCTCGCTCACCTCAAGGAGCTTCAGTGTCTGCGCATCCTTTGCCATGAGCACGTTGCGCACATGCGAAGCGAGTCCGTTGATAAGATTACCACCGTCGAAGCCTTTCTCTATTATCGAGTTGAGGAGCACCATGCACTCGCTCACCTTGTTCGTCAGCGCATAGTCGACGAACTTGAAGTAGTTGTCGGTGTCGAGCTCGTTTAGGTCCTCAATCACCTTTGCGTATGTGATGTTGCCCTGGCAGAAGCTTGCCGTCTGGTCGAAGATAGAAAGGGCATCGCGCATACCGCCGTCAGCTTTCTCGGCGATGAGTGCCAATGCCTCTTCCTCGTAGGTGATGCCTTCCTTCTCTGCCACATACTTCAGGTGGTTGATGGTGTTCTCCACGCTCATGCGCTCGAAGTCGTAAATCTGACAACGCGAGAGGATGGTTGGCAAAATCTTATGCTTCTCGGTTGTGGCAAGAATGAACACCACGTGTGCAGGCGGTTCCTCCAGTGTTTTCAGGAAAGCGTTGAACGCTGCCTGCGAGAGCATGTGCACCTCATCGATGATGAACACCTTGTACTTGCCCACCTGTGGCGGTATGCGTGTCTGCTCCATGAGCGACTTGATGTGCTCCACGGAGTTGTTGCTGGCTGCGTCAAGCTCGAAGATGTTGTACGAGCGTCCTTCAGCAAACGCTTTGCAGCTCTCGCACTCGCCACATGCCTCTCCCTCCGTAGTAGGGTTCATGCAGTTGATTGCCTTCGCGAAGATGCGTGCACATGTCGTCTTGCCTACTCCACGCGGTCCGCAGAACAGGTAGGCGTGTGCCAGCTTGCCACTCTTCACGGCACTCTTCAACGTAGCGGTGAGAGCAGCCTGCCCCACCACCGAGTCGAATGTCATCGGGCGGTACTTACGCGCCGATACTATATATTCTCCCATATCGTGATTTTACTTTATACTTTCTACTTCTTCTACAGTCAGACCACTATATTTTGCAGCCTGCTCTACCGACAGACCATTGCTCAACATAGATTTAACAATATCCTTCTTTGCTTCTGCACGACCCTCAGCACGACCCTGCGTAAGTCCCTCAGCACGACCCTCGGCAAGTCCTTCTTCGCGTGCATTGCCAAGCACATCATTCTGTATCATCACAGCGTTGAGGTGCTCATCATAAGCATAGCGCTCGGCATCGGTCATCGAATAATACTGAAGTTTTTTGCGTGCCTCCTGCAATCCAGGAGCAGTGGTGTTCTCCTTTATAACTCCACTCTTCAAGTAAGCGACCCACTCCTCCAACGGAGTCACTGCCACCTTGTCGAACTCGTTGACACGCACAAGAATGTACTCGGGGAATATCTCTGCCGGACTCTTCTGCACTAAAGCACCTTTTTCCTTAGCGGTTATGACGAGCTGATCGTTTGTATGCACACCGATGAACTTGTTCTGTCCTACATACAGGTAGTCGGCACCCTTACCTATATCGAAATAGAGGATGCTTATAGAATACACCTTCTTCACCTCCTTGTATGTATCACCGAGATGAATATGCTCGGTGATGGCTTTCGCCACGCCATACAGGATGCGCTCCAGATAGTAAAGTTCGCTTGTGTTCTGCACTTCTACAAGTATTATCTCACCCTTCGAGTTGCGTGCTTTGATGTCCACACGGTTGAACTTATCATCTGGTGTCTGCTGATTGCCCTCACTCTCGAGTATCTCCACAATCTTCACCTCCTCACCGATAAACACGGTAAGGAAACCTTCCAACACGTCGAAGTTGGCTTTCTGACGGAGCAAGCGCTTGATAGCCCAGTCAAAACGTATGTATCTATCTTTCAGTCCTCCCATAATATACAATAGGTTTAATGCTACTTTACAAAGTTACAATTATTATTCTGAAAACACGGCATGAAGCAATTAATTTTTATTGTTGTCCTGTAAATAATACATCTCCCTTATATTGCTTCATGCCTTTCTCATATTGCCGCAGCAGAACAACAATATTGCCGCAGCAGAACAACAATGTTGCCGCAGCAGAACAAAAATGTTGCCGCAGAAGGACAACAATGTTGCCGCAGAAGACTAATGAGAACGACGTAGCAGATTAGACAACGGATAGAATGATAGATGAATGGTAGATGTCTGGTAGATAGGCTGGCAGATATAGCTCTCGGAAGCATATCTGCCAGCCTTTAACATGCTCGTAATCTGTAAGTTGCAGCGACACTGGGAGATATGGCAGATTTTTTCGCGTACTGATACTTTACTATGATATATTGCTTCTATATAAAAAGGGTTTTCCGAATGAACAAAAAAGGCTATGACATTGCTGCCATAGCCTTGTATCTGATGCGAAGTTATATCTTCATCTTATAGCTTAACCTTATACAAGATTGCGATGTTTCGCTTGACTGTCTCGTTGTCCGGGTCGAGCTCGTGCCAACGCATAAAGTATTTACGAGCCAACTCCTTGCTCTTCTTCACATTGAAGTAGTAGCCAACCAAATAACGAGTTGCCATCAACTGCCAAGAAGCATTTGCAGAAACGCTATTATACAGCTGCAAAGCAGGTTGCAATCCAACGCCTGCTTCTTGGTCAGGGTCGATTAACGGGCTCAACTGAAGCTGATTGATATAGCCATAGTCTGCATAATCAGGGAATCGTTCTGCAGCCTGTCCATATATATCAAAGGCTTTCTTATAAGCTGCCACCTGCTCCATTCCTACACACTCTTCCGCCTTATCCTTATACATCGCAGCATAGTTCTGCAGATGGAAATAGTTCAGCTTACCATTGCTTTCAACAGTATTGATATACTCTTGATAAGCCGTTTCTGCCTTATCGTATTCGCCCATATCCTTATAGGTATTACTGATAACACCCATTGCAGAAGCTACCTGATCATCTTTAATTGTCGGGCTCTTTAGCAATTCCTTCAACACATCTATTCCCTGATTTAACTTATTATTATTAATAAGTGCCTTACCATAATTCAAGTAATTCAAATCGGTAATAGCAGTGTCTTTGCTTGCGATCAAAGTTTCACTATACTCCAATGCCCTTGAAGCGAACAACTTCTTATACTCATAAAGAGCATCACCCTGCTGCTTCTTTACAAGATCATACGCTCTGTTCGCCCAATCCGCACCAGTGGAGAGAATATAATAGTATGCAGGATATCTTACCAAACCACTATCGCAAATATTCATAATGCGCGTATAGAGTTGCAACTTTGTGTTACCATCGGCATTGTCCACAAAGGTATATACCATTCGAGCTTGCGCCGTATAGTCGTCAGCCTCCAAAGAATCCTTCTGTGCTTCGTCATATAACTGTACGCCCTTTTGAATCTCATTTGTAGTAAGACCGTATGCAGCATACAAACGTGCACAATCACGATTATATGGGAATGTAGGATTGGCTTCCTTAGCCATTGCGTATATATTTTCCAGCTTTGCTCTACGTTTACGTACTTCTTCTTGAGCCTCTGTATCGCCCGCAAACGCACGCTCTGTCACTTTGTCCAAACCCGCCTCTACAAACGCTGCATACTTACGATACGTTCTGAAGTCATTGGGAGCCATCTCTATCGCCTTCTTATAGTAGTTTACAGCTACTGTAGTATCGTCAGCCCACTTGTAGATGTCGCCCTTGAGCATATAGGCTGGACTATAATGAGGGTCGAGTTCTATTGCTTTGTCGATGTATTTCAAAGCGTATGTGGTATCGCTGACACCCGATTTGAGCCAAAAGGCATTGGCTGCGCCTACGTAGATACGCGGGCACACGCTCTTCTTGGTCTGTTGCGACTCGCAAATCTGCTGCACAATAGGTTCTACCTCAACGAGTGTGTGCGACACAATCTTCTCTATACCCAAAATTGCGGCTTCTACATCATTGATGGTCTGCACCTTGCGTGGCGAATTAGAACTTGACGCTTTGCCGGTCTTTGTCTTATTACCGACCTTTGCTTTCTTTTCGGTCTTCGGTTTCTTCTCCTTCTTGTCTTTCAGAGAGACAGAAGCTATCGAAGGCGCAACAAGTGCGAAAGCGAGCAAGCCTATAGCGATTTTTCTCATGTTCATATCTTGTATAGCTTTAAGAGTGGCAGAGGTGTTGATACCTCCGCCCTATTATTTACTTATAATACGTACTGCACACCGATTACAGTGTGTACTGCACACCGAGGTTGAGTGTCTGGAACGTGCGCAACTTCAGCATATTAACGCCAAGCATACTTGGGTCATAACGCACTACATAGAGCTGCGGTGTGAGCGTCACAGAGATGTGCTTAGCCACGTTCATCTTTATCTTGATACCTCCATTGGCACCCATAAGCGGGCTGGTGTTGTACTTTCTTTGTGAGTACGACATGGTGTGCGAACTATTCACCTTTATCGAACCATCAGGTTCTGTGCTATTGCCTAACGACAGTAGCAACGCCGGACCTGCGAACAACTCCGCCTCAAACATACGATTGCTCTGATAGCCTGAGCAGAGGTTGGTAACATTCAGCAAATAGTCGAGTGCCACGAAACCTCGCTTGTAGTTGTTCTTGAAGAGTCCGGTAGTGGTGTATTCTGTACCATACTCGGTTGTGCCGGTATAGCTGTCCGGCGCAACGCTATTGATAGACAAGTACTCGAACGAAGCACGTACGCCATGCACCTTACCGAAATGTCCTTCAACGAAGGCCTGTGCATTATAGTTGAACGCTGCGCCCTCGTATGTCTTCTTGGTGTTGAACAGCATCGTACCTGCGCCCAAACCGAAGCTAAGCGGAATGCGTGGTGCCTCATAGTCATCTTGCTTCCTCATGCGATAGTTTGTAGCACGCGTATAGGCTGTGAAACCAAGACGAACCACTACTCTTTGGGCGTTGAAACGCTTCACTGCGTCTATGTTGCGATACGGTATTCGGTAGTTATAGTTGGTGAAGCTCGGTTCGAGGAACACCTGCAAGTCGTTGCTGAGGTTATACGAGAGGTGTAAGCCTGCCGTGTAGAACGTACTGATGGTGCGCAGATGGGTCTTCTGCTCTCGCATAATCCAACTAAGACCGCCACCGAATGCCAAAGCCACGTTGAATGGTTGGTCGAAAGAGTAGTTCTTCATAAATCCTAACGGATTGATGAGAGCCTCTGCCGTTGCATCGGCGGTCATATCATGCAGGTCGACCACAGCATCGTCTTGCACTGGTATGCTTAGCATAGCGCGTCTATCCTCGTCCTGTTCGCCCATTGCCTCATGGGTTTTGTCCCATGTGGCGGAGGTGAGTCCTAAGCTAAGGCGCACACCTACCGACGGCGAGAACCATCTACCTACAGACATCTTCGTAGAGTGTCCCATCTTTGGGCTCACACCTTTACCTCCCACGCACCATGCCATGCCGCCTGAGAGCTCGGCAAACCATGGTGTACGCCATTTCTGCGGATGCCACTGCATTGTGCTGTCCACATATTCAGGGCGGTTCTTCATGTAGCGCATACGATCCTCGATAGAGAGGTTGTTATGCAGATAGTACACCATACCGATGTTTACGCCATAGAAGCCTCCGAACTTATTATACAGGTGTCTTGACTTGATACCTACATACGGCTCTATTGTGAGGTATCCTTGCGGACCGGTGAATATCTTTCCCTGCACACCTCCACGTATTTCGTATCGTGTGCGATGGTTGTCAACAATGTTTGTTGTGTTGTGACGCACGCCAAAGCCAAACACTGTTGACACATCGAGCAGTCGAGACGGACGATAGCCGTCCATCAACGTCGACAGACTATATATCCAATCGACAGAACCTTGCCACTGTTTATAGTTCTTCTTGTTACCTTCATAGTAGCCAAATCCCAATCCGGCTGTGAGGCGCACAGTATGGTAAGGGTTGAACTGCTTACCCACACTCACGTGCGCCATCGTGATTGGCGAGAGGTTATATCCTGCATATTCCAAGTCTTTATGCAATCCTCCGCCGAAGCCTAAGAAGAGGTGGTCGTACCACTTCTTTCTGAAGGTGTCGTCATAGCCACGATAGCGGTCCTCAAGCACGTACTTGAGGGCATTGAACTCCGTAGCGTAGTTGTGGCGAGTTTTGCCGATGGTGTCTTCCTCGCCCGACTCGTCCCATAGTGAGTCGGGCACCTGTGTGATAGCACGTGGAGCGACACTGAACGTTGTCGTTCTTGCTACACTACAGCTCAAGCCACCTATCAGACAAATCGCTGTTGCGTAAAGGCGTATGATGTTAATGCTCATTGTTCTTGGTCTTATTTGTTATCGTCAGCGGTGTTATCCTTGTTATCTGCCGACTGCACTTCTTCCTTTGTCTCACTTACAGCTCCGCTTTCCTCAGCCTTCTTACGGTCGGTGTAGGCTTTGAGTATCTCGAACTTCTTTCGATAAGCCGGAATATCTTTTCGCATATACTTCGACTTCTTACGGATGTCGTCGTTCACATTGCCCTCGTTGCGATACAGGCGTATGAACTTAGGCTCCAGATCGAAGCTATGCTGGAAGTAGGCGAGGTAGAACGGCACTTTGCTTACGTCAAGCTGCGGTCCGGTGTTCTTCTTTTTATACTCGTCAAGCTGCTTGTAGTACTCTTCCGCCTTCTCGGGGTCGGTGCGTAGCAGTTCGTTCTCCTCTTCTTCCGTGAGTTCTTTAAAACCGCTGTTTGCTGCCGAGTAGTCATCTATCTGCGGTTCACGTCCCCACTCGTCAGCCCATATAATGCCTTTCAGATACCACTTCTTTGGGTTATCGTCGGGCATACGGTCGATAAGAGCCTCACATTCTTTGCGCGATTTGTTAAGGTATCCGTGCAGCTCGGTGTAGATGATAGCACGGTTGTCGTCGCCCGTACTGAACACGTAGCGTTCTGCTTCCTTTATCTTTGCCACCTGCTCCGGGTCGGTTATCAAGCCCTGTATATAGAACGGGTAGCCTTGCTGGAATGTGATGAGCATACGTAGGCGCTTTGTAGCCTGCAGCTGCACATTCTTTTTCTCCAACATCTCAATGAAGAACATCGCGGTGTCGAGCTTTGCCTCCTGGAAGTACATCACGGCTTGGTTGAGCACCAGCTGCTCGCGGTTTATCTTCACGGGGTTATAGCGGTCGCTCATATCCATTTGGTTCACACCCTTACGGAAGTCGATGAACGGCTTCAGGATGTTCACATCGGGCATACCTCTGCGACTTGCCATCAGTGCCATCTGGTTAGCCACGTATGGCGCAAGCTTCAGACGTGTATAGTCCGACTGCGCAATGACGTGCTTGTAAGCAAGTGTTGTAATGGTGTCGAGCTCTAAGCTATCGGTTACTGTAGCCAAGAGGTTGAAGTAGTCACCGTTCGACATCTTCTTCTCGCCCGAGATATATTCGCGCTTGTGTGCGAAGTAGTTCTCCACAGCCTCTTCTGCGTTCATAATATGCTTTATCTCGTAACGATACTTCACAACCATGATACGCAGGTTCTCAAGAATAGGTGCGATGTCGCTCTCGAAGAACGGCTGTAGCTTCAACATGCCGAACACTTCGTTCGGTTTGTATGTCTCGATGGTGTTCTTCACTACGTCGTACACCTCCTGATTGCCATTCTTGCCAACCTGCTCAAGCACGTCTTCCCAGGTGAACACTCGCGGTTCGAGTGTCGACACACGGATATCCGAGCTCAAGTGGCGCTTCAAGATGTTGCGAGCCACAGCCGCACGCTGTGTAGCAAGTCGGGTGTTGAGCTCCACACTACCCTCTGGCGAGGCACCGCCCTGCACCTGCACGTCCCAAAGCAAATCGCCATACGACTTCAGTTCCTTCACGATGGCTTGTTGCTCTACTATGTTCATCGAGTCGTTGAGCAGCACGTCCTTACCAACGACGAACTTCAGTCGCAAGTCGCGGGTCACGTTAGCCATATTCTCCTCCGCTGCCTCCTGGAACTCGCTTGTGAGTGGCATCTCGGCAGCCGTCACTGAGAAGTCGAGGAACTTCAATGGCTTGAATGCAAGGCATGAGCCGGTTGTCATCTCGCCGCTATCCCATGTGCGATGATGATAGTCCTCGAGCACAACGCGATAGCTTCCTCGGTAGGTCTTCTCCTTATCTGGCTTCTTAAAGGTGACATTGGTACTGTAAGCCACCTCCTTATCGCGCTCCAAAACGTACGATGGGTCGTAGCCACGAGCCACCGAATCGTTCTTCATATAGTTGAAGCCCATACGCTTATCCTGCTTCTTGTGATACTCTGCGCCCTCAAGTATTATGGGCTGCAGATAGGCTATAGTGTCTTCGGTCTGACAGTCGACAGCCATCGGCTGGCAGATGATGCGCGACTTCTCTGTGGTATAACCCTCTGGGATGGTGAAGTTGACATTGAACGTCACTCTATCGCCGGTGTCCATACCTGGCACTGGCTTCATCGTAGGGTTGGTGTTGCGATACTTACCATCGACAACGGTCTCATCAAGAATTTGGTCGCTACTCTCAAGCGTCACCGTGAACTTGTCTTGTCCCGACTTTATCTCTACAGCCTTTGCACCGTACTCCTCATCGAAGACTACAACGCCCTGACCGCTCATGAGGAACTCCTCAATCTCACCATTCGACTTAGAGAGCTTGAATGCTATGCCGAGCGAACGCAGCTCTTTCTCCAATGCTTTCGGATCGCCACTGAACACCTTCGTGTTAGCCACGTTGATACGATTGGCTGCATCAAGAGCCTTGTTGATAGAGCGGAATGATGTACAATACTGCACTGTCTTTGCAGGCTTTGGCTCGCCCTTCTTACCCATCTTCAAGTACACCTTGATCTTCACCTTACGCGAACCTCCGTCGTCTTGCTGCAGAACGGCAGCCGTAGCGGTGAAGGTGACAAGCAGTATAGCTATCAGCGCGAAGCATATATGTCGTAAAAAGTTTCGTTTCATTGTTATTGTGTGTTATTATATTATTTGAGGATGTAAGCCACTGAGATGCCTATGCGTTGTGGCATGAGGTAATATCCTGATGCGTTCGGTTTGTTGAGTCCGCCTACCACATAGTCGCCGTAGTTATCTCCTGCGAAGTATTCCTTACGATTGTAGCCCACAGCAGCCACTCCGGCGTGGAAGTCGATAAAGAGTCGCTTCGTGACATTCATTACGTAACCAAAGGTGATGCCACCACCGTAAGCTATTCCTTTATACACTTTTCCCTTTATAGAAGCATTGTAAATTGCGCCTACGCCTCCAACGCCAACGAACAAGCTGTGCATCGGACGTCCTGAGAAGTAGTACCTGTATTCGGGCTGTGCTGCCAACAACTTTATGTTCTTGCCATACGGCTTATTACATCCGAGCACATTAAGTCCGAGGGTCGACCAGTTGCCGACCGTCATCTCCAAACCGACGCTTGGTATCATGCACGCATCCATAAGCACATCGGTGTTGACGGCGAGCTTCTGCGCCCGAGCGGAGAACACTGCCGAGAGCATCAAGAATGTCAAGAGTAATTTCTTCATTTTTACTATGTTATGTTTAAAGGTGCGGCATCGCGCTGCACCAGCGTGTTGCTTTATATATTGTGGGGCTTTGATATTTCTACTTTAGTGGGTGCTGCCCTATCGTTGGCTACACCGGTTGTATGTTTTAGGGTGTTTGTTGGGTGTTGGAGTGTTTTTGTCTGAGAAATCATTAAGAGTGGGTATGGCTTAACGCCACACCCGCTCTATAATTATAATGCTTATTCGAGTTCGATTACGCGCTTCTCCCACGGAGTGAGCTCGCCATATGTCTGAATCTGCTCTGGGTCAGAAACTGAGATTACGATGTCATACTCGTAACCAGCTTGCCAAGGTTCACCATCGACCGCAACACCAGCAGTAGTCTTGAATACTGGCTTAATCTCGTACTGTGCTGCCTTGTACACCTTTTCGGGTGCATCGGAGAGGTAGTACTCTACACGCAAGCGGAAAATACCCTTGTTAGCTAATTCTGCAGCGTCTGTACCAAGGTAGCCATTGTCTTCATACTTGTAAGAGCCGTCATCGTTAGTACCAATCTTTGTCGGTACAGGGAGGAGGAAGCCGTCACCAACAGTAACCTTTGTGTTATCGCCGAGGTACGGACCGTTAGCTGGGTCGCCGATAACATTGCCTTCCTTGTCCTTCAACTTGAAGGCAGTAGCCTCAGTCTTATGGTTATTAGCAGTAGTCCAATCGACAACAAACTCGCCTTCCTTACCCTTAACATCGTCAGTCAAAGCATCGAGACGATTGTCGAGGTCAGCAATAGTAAGTGTACCTGCGTCAGCCACATTGAGGAGCTTAGCCGACTTGATACCCAGCTTTGCAACACGAGTATTTTCGCCGCTACCCTTTTGGAGGATGATGTTGAACTTCATGAGCTTGTGCACGAAAGTGAGATTCGGACGGCTCTCCTTGTGTGCCTTATCATCCCATGTTCCACCGCCTTCCACTACGCGCTTCTTCTTGTCGCGCAGATACTTTGCGCTGTAAGCGTCCGCCTTGTCAGGATCATCTGGTTTTACGAACGACTTACCCCAGATAAGATCGGTTGTACCGTCCAGGCCTGTTATCTTCACGCTGTACTTATTGCCGTTGTGCACCACATTCGCTGAGTAAGGATAATAGCCATAGAATGTATAGCTGTACTGGCTACCCATCGGGTAATAGTGATTTGTCTGTGTTGTACCACCATTCTCGTCGAAGAGTGTAAGGTTTGTGACACGCTTGCCTAAGTCGGCATCCTCAGTAGTCACAGCCTTTGCCTGAATATTCTTCAACCAAAGGAAGTTAGGGTTGTCAATGCCTTCCTGCCAAGTAATTTCCTGCTTAGCTGCAATCTTGCCAGTAGCAAGACAGAAGAAGCCGAGGTTCTTGTCGGCAGGCGTATCGAATGTGCCGTCATATGTGCCTTTAACAGGGTCAACATTGCCGAGCGATGCGCGGGTCTTGTTTGCCTGCTGACCAGCAGAAAGCACGATAGGCACATCAGAGTTCAGTCGCTGATTGTTGCTACCGCCAGCGAGGTCGTCCTCGTTTGTGCAGCTGGTCATAAACATGGCAGCAGCCATTCCCATTAAGAATATATGCTTATTCATTTGTTTGTTGAATTTATTGTTTTTCTAAAAAAACGTTTATTCATTGGGACTGTTGAAACACTCGTCTCTTCCTCGCCTTTTGCAGCGAGGAAGAGAGTTTATATATCTTCAATCCCTTTCTGCAGGGGCAAGCCCCTACGCTTTATATATGCACCCTTACGCGGTTGCATACTCAAATAGAGATTCTTATCAGATGCTCTGATTAAGGAGCAGGAGTTACAGTAGGCTCAGTGTACTTGCCGTTGTTCGGATCGCGGTCGTCATCGATATCGATTGAACCACCATCAGCCCAAGGTACGAGAGTAGCTGTAACCTCGATTTCCTCAAGACCGTAAACAGTGATAGTAACCTTGTAAGACTTACCCGGCTCAAATGCCTTTACACCATCCATCTTGATAGTAGCCTTCTGCTCGAGATTCATATCTGTCTTATCTGTGTCTGCAGTGTTCTTCTTAACCTTCTGAGCAAGAGCGATGGTAAGAGGATACTCTGTCTTACCAGGAGCAACGAGGAGAGCCTCGCCTACAGAAATAACGTCACCAACAGTAGCTTCTACCAGTAGCAGGCCATGTCAAAGGAACCTCCACGAGATCAACGAGAGGATCGTTGTTGCTTGTTGCAGTTGCAGCACGCTGCTTCAAGGTGAGAGCTGAAGCATCGCCTGTGAAAGTAAGGAGGTCTGCAGCTTGCTTTGTCTCGCCTGTGTAAGCTACTGTGAGTGTACCATTAGTCAGAGACTCTACAGAAATACCCTTAACGCGAACTGCCTCTGTGTTGCCACTTGCACCAGCACCCGCTGTTGCCTTAGATCCGGCACGTACCTCGAATGTGAAACGTGTAAGGAGGTGGTTGAATGTGATGTTCGGCTGAACGCCCTTACGTGCTGCATAAGCAGAGTAGAAGTTTTCAGCATAGCCACCAAGCTTAGTAACCTCATCGTTAGAAGGAGCAGCCTTGCCTGCCATGATGTCCTGCGAACCATCGATCTCAATATCAACAACACGCTTTGTAGCTACGTTTGCTTCTACTTCAGCACCAGTGTCGTCTACAGTCTTTACAACAGGGTAGCTCCAGCAGCATCGTCAACGCGATATCCCCAGAAGTCGTAGTTGCCGCTAACTGGGTAGTAAGCGATAGTGCCGTCAGCTGTAGTAGCCAAACCAGATTTTGTGTTGTCAGCTGCATTAGGAGCCCTAAACTCCTTGTTGTCGAACACCTTTGATTCAGTACCTGCTGTAGTACCAACAGCCGGAGACTTGTAGACAGCAAGATCCATGCTACCCTTCTGGAGCATGTACACCCAAAGAGTCTGGCCTGCCCATACGTTCTCAACGTCAGTCATGCCACCTACGGTACCTGTACCACGGGTCTGAACCTTAGACGAAGCAACGCCGAGACGGATCTGCTGTTCAGATACGTTCTGCTCGCCATTTCCACCGAGAGTGTCATCATTTGAACATGCTGTCAGCATACCAGCTGCAGCCAATGCAAAGAAAAACATTTTCTTCATAGTCGTGAAAAATTTAAATTAATAAAAAAGTTATTTTTAAAAGATTGTCTTATTCCTATTTTAACATCCATTGATGTTAGGGTCGTTAGGATCTTTGTCCTGGTCGATATCAATATTTCCACCATTGCCCCAAGGGTCTACGCTTCCGCTGACATGGATCTTCTCCAAGCCAAAGACACCTATCTTTATATTATACAATAGACCTTTCTCGAAGCTTGCTTGCTCGCCCTCTTTCTTAACTGGCGTGATTTTGTATACGGTCTTGTGCTCTTTCATCGTATAATTATTATTCGCATCAAGAGGTCCGTCGGGGAAGAGGTATGTGAGCGTCACTACGTATGACTCCTGCGGAGCTACGAGCAAGCCAGCACCAAGCTCAACGGATGCCTCGTCCATCTTCTCCTTTGTAGTAGGCACGTGCGTAACGCCTGGCACCACCTGACTCTCATTGTCCGCCCACTCGTCCTTCCATTTTACCTGATAGCCTTCATCTCTCAACCCAGGTTTAATCTTTCCATAGACATTGTGCGTCTCTCCAGATTCATCGGTTTCCTTTTGGAACTCGCCAAGTTTCACCGCCTTTTGCAGCACATCAACCGCATTCTCGGGTTTGAACACGAGCTTACAGTCGTCAATGTTACGGCTTGCTACGGTGAGTGTGCCCTTTGTCAGCGTCATCACCGAAATATCCTTTATCACTACGTCCTTAGCCGACGAAGCACCTGGATAAGCAAAGAACTTCAGCATCGTGAGCTGATGCTTCATGTTTACGACTGGGTGCACGTTGCGGTGTGCCGCAAACGTACTATAGTTACCAGGTGTGTTTAGTATCTTTTGCTTCTCTTCTTCGGTCAGTCTGGCTGCCTTTTCGTAGATACCACCTTCGGCGAAGTCGGCTTCCGTAAGCGGAGTCTTGGCTGCGCCCACGAGTACATCCTGATAGCCGTCGATTTCTATGTCGTAAGATATCTTATCCTTTTCGCGCGTATAGTTACTCAAATCAAGATCGTCTACGAAATAACCGAAGAAGTTGTAGCCCACATCCTGATAACGAGAGCTGTAATAGATGTCTTCAGGATAGTCTTTGGTGAGCACATTCATTGTGCCGATAAACTGGTCGGGCTCGAACTTGAACGGCATACCCAATTTGTACTCTGGTCCGTCGAGCAGACACGATGTGTTGTACTCGTCCATGTTGCCCTCGCTCGCATCTTGAGCATAGCGGTATCTCGACATAGAGGGTTCCTCGGTGAGCACTCCCTGTCCGCCGTTTGGATCGGCATCGTTGTAAGCACGGAATGCGAAGATGTGGAATTTAGCATTCAAGTACTTGTCGCGGTTGTATGCCACGGTCTCCATTGGTTCGAACGCACCCGTACCACGTGTGCCCACAGAGCCACGTGTGTCGGACACTACCGAGAAGTATGCCGGATTACTGGTATACAGCAAAATCGATGTCTTGTCGATGTTGACATCCTCATCGTTTGTTGGCGGTTCTCCCTGCGGTAGGTCCAAGTCTGGATAAGAGACATTGCACGACGCCGTGAGCAGCAGTGTTACTGCAGCTGTCAAGATGTTAACAATATGTTTCGTTCGTTTCATCTTATAGGTTATTTTTTAAATGTCGATATTTATATCGGAATCCGTTTGTATCCAACGATCGAGAGCGTCGCCACCCTTGTCTATGTTACCGACCGTTTTTCCATCAAGAAGTATTTCGGCACTGATGTTTATTGTTCCGTGTTCGCCATTGCGGTACACGTACTTGTTATCAGATGTCGTAGTCATCAGTTTTGCCTTGTTCAGAGTGTTGTAGAGGTTTATGATGCCTTGCCACTTCTGAGGGAAGGTCTGTCCTGTTTTCGGGTTGTACACTTCTGTGTATATAACCACCTGCATTATACCAGGACCGTATATCTTCTTGCGCACATCCTCTAAAGTCTCTCCGTAAGCGCGCTGCACATTCACCACGCCCGTCACATTGATATTGCCGTGGCAAGCTATGCGCTTGTTCTCGTTAGTGTCGTTGCCACTGTCGTCCGGGTTGTTCGGCTTGATGTCGGTCTTGAACAACATCTTGCTTGTCTTCGTTATGTCGAGATAGCCTGTGTTCATCTTTATATAAGTAGGCACACCACTTATCTCTGCCCATACCTCCGTCACCTTAAACTCCACCTCGTCCGTATTCTTTACGATGTTGAAGTTGATGTCTATATTCTGCGAGAGTATCTTCGGTTTGAACTCGAAGGTTGTCTGACGGTCGGCGCGTACTCGTTGCACTACTGTTGAGTCGTAATAGAGTGGCTCCACATCGGGCTGTATGTACTTCGCATACGGGTTGAAGTCTTGCCAAGCTAATGGTTTGTTGAGCTTTGGGTCTTTTATGTCGTACACCTTATAGCTCAAGCCTACGTTCTGCAACGGGTAGTCTTTAGCATCATTTTTCATGAACTGCTCAAGCTCCGAGTAGTCGATGGATGGGTTGTCGAGCGGGAATGTCGCAAACTTATAATAACCGCGCGGAATCTCTATTGTCGACTTAAACGCTGTTGGTGGAAATTCCTTAATAGTCAGTGTAAGGTCTTCAGTATTCACCTTCGCCACTTTCTTCCACTGTCCCACGACACGATAGCAGAGCACACCCATGAACTTCGGCTTGTCCTCTGGCTTATTCCATGTATATGTGAAGTTGACATCGCCCTGATGTGGGTGATCTCTTTCACAAATCTCCACCTCAGCACATGAGGTGAGCGTTGCTCCAAGAAGGAGTGTGTATAATAACTTCTTACTATTCATTGCTTGCCTCCTTTCCTGGTTCAGCAGAAGGCTGATTCGTTTCCTGTTGAGATGATTCAGGTTGAGATGTTGTGGGTTGAGATGTTGAGATTTCCTCTGCAGGAGTCTGCTCTTCTGCAGGAGTCTGCTCTTCTGCAGGAGTCTGCTCTTCTGCAGGGGCTTCACTTTCTGCAGGGGTCTGCTCTTCTGCAGGAGCTCCACTCTCTGCAGGGGCCTGCTGCTCCTCCGCAGGAGTTCCTCCCTCTGCAGGAGCCTCGCCCTCTACTGGGGTCTGCTCCCCAGTAGGCTCGGTGGTTCCGTTCGGTTCGGTAGCCTCGGCACCTTCGGTTGGCTCAGGTTTATCTTCTGCCTTTTTGCCCTTATTTTTCTTTTCGGCTTTCAGGCGTTCCTTCTCCTTTTTCTCATCGATAGCCTTTTGGCGATCAATCTCTGCCTGCTTGCGGTCAGCCTCTGCCTTTAGCTTAGCGTTCACTATGCGCATCGAGTCAGCCTTAGCACTATTGACAACAGCCGCAGAGTCGTAAACCTGCCAGAACTCCTTATAGATGACAGACTCAACAGAGTCTCTGTTATGCTGATTGATAGCATCGACAACGCGCTGGTTAGCGATACTGTCAATTCTGTACTGATATTGTGCATCGGCATCGTAACGCCAACGATATTTCTTCGTGATTGGATAGCTGCCAAATCGATATACGAAGCCTACACGTGCCGCAGTGGGCATCGGGAACGGAACAACCTTCCACGAACCTTGCTTGGTGCGTGTGTAGCAGTTGTCGGCACGATTGTATGTGAACTTCTCCGAGTTGACTGCTACGAAGCCTGCATCGAAGCCGAGGTCGAGGTCGAGGGTGTTACCTGTACGGAAAGCGTAGAGAGGTTTTATTATACCATATGTAATACCAGCCGACAATGCTTTGCCTTGATGTCCTTCTCTGCCAAACTTTATAGAGAAATCGCTGAACGACATGTACGCACCTCTATAATATGTAGTCTTCGGATGCTTCACCACGCGGCGACGGCATGAGAAGAGACGGTCGATGAAGCCGGTGTGCGCGGGTACCTTATTATTTATCTGACGGGTACGCCAATAGTTGCGGAAGTCGGCACGCACCTCCGTGATGTTATAGAAAACTCGGTTTTTGAATGTTGCTGGTGTATTCCACTTTGTCTTTAACGTAAGTCCAACAGCCCAGCGGTTCCAGTTGGTCGATTTCACATCGAATTCTACACCCAGATTAGGAGTCAGCAAAGTCCAATCGACAGCATTGGTGCGCAGTGAGATACTGCTCAGCAAATGTAAGCGTGTCCACACCAGTCCTGCTCTCGAATATCTGAGCCCTGCTGATTTGCGGGAAAAGCACCGCAATTAGCAAAAATATAGCGTAAAGCCAGTTTTTTGTTGTCTTAGTCACGTTGTTTTTATTGATGGTTTTAAAAATTGCCGTCTCGACAAGCTTTTAGCATGTCGAAAACCGCATTGATTTTCATTATAACAACTCTATTTCATCAATTATAACTAAAAAATAGTTATGTCACGGCTGCAAAGTTAAACTATTTTTTCAATTAAACCTAATTTTTAGACTTAATTTTTCACCTTACCCCTATTAATATTTTATTGCAGAAGCGCATTTACCCCCCCCATTTCGTTGTGTCATAGGACGCAAAAACCCTCGTAAATACGGCATTTTTGACAAAAAGACGGGAGCATAACTCAATAATTGTTTTTTTTTTTGTACTTTTGCCTGTTGACAAGATTTTTGAACAAAAATAGACGCCTTGTACACTCGTTTACTCGTCTACTTGTCAACTTATCCACTCGTGTACTCGTTTACCCGTACACTTGTCAACTAAAAAAATAAAAAACATGGACGACGAGAAAAAAGACATCATGCCAAGCGATCACTCCGACTACAAACCTGTCAACCGTTTCGACGCTTCAGCAGTGCATCACCTCAGTGGTATGTACCAAAACTGGTTTCTGGATTACGCCTCATACGTAATCTTAGAGCGTGCCGTGCCTCATATCGAGGACGGTTTGAAGCCTGTGCAACGACGCATACTCCACTCGATGAAGCGCATGGACGACGGCCGTTTCAACAAGGTGGCTAACATCGTGGGACACACCATGCAGTTTCACCCTCACGGCGACGCTTCCATCGGCGACGCTCTTGTGCAGATGGGACAGAAGGACTTGCTCGTCGACTGTCAGGGCAACTGGGGCAACATCCTCACGGGCGACCGTGCGGCTGCACCGCGATACATCGAGGCACGACTCTCGAAATTCGCGCTCGACGTGGTGTTCAACCCTAAGACCACCGATTGGCAGCTCTCCTACGACGGACGCAACAAGGAACCGATTACGCTGCCGGCGAAGTTTCCGCTCCTGTTAGCGCAGGGCGCGGAGGGCATTGCCGTGGGTCTGAGTTCGAAAATCCTGCCGCATAACCTCGTGGAGATATGCGATGCTGCCATCGCCTACCTGCGTGGCGAGGAGTTCCACCTCTACCCCGACTTCCCCACGGGCGGTTCTATCGACGTGGCGAAGTACAACGACGGACAGCGTGGTGGCACCGTAAAGGTGCGTGCGAAGATAGAGAAGCTCGACCAGAAGACTATCGTCATCCGCGAGATACCGTTCTCGAAGACCACGTCTACGCTCATCGACTCCATCCTGAAGGCTATCGAGAAGGGCAAGATAAAGGCGAAGAAGGTTGACGACAACACGGCTGCCGAGGTGGAGATACAGGTGCACTTGGCGCCGGGCGTATCGTCCGACAAGACGATCGACGCGCTCTACGCCTTCTCCGACTGCGAGATAAACATATCGCCCAACTGCTGCGTGATAGAGGACAACAAGCCGTGCTTCCTCACCGTGAGCGACGTGCTACGCCACTCCACCGACTCCACCATGGGTCTGCTGCGCCGCGAGTTGCAGATACGCCAGTCGGAGCTGGAGGAGCAGCTGTTCTTCTCGTCGCTCGAGCGCATCTTCATCGAGGAGCGCATCTACAAGGAGAAGAAGTTCGAGCAGGCGAAGTCGCAGGACGAGGTGGTCAGCT
>OJMJ01000451.1_pt1 | contig 20772 bp, 18 predicted proteins | sample 1597181 | NCBI WGS metagenome assembly OJMJ01 (sample SAMEA2452126, study PRJEB22498) | human gut metagenome | biome: human feces; feature: human gut; material: feces | place: Australia | collected 2012
ATGGAGCCTTACCTGGCTCTGGCTTTTCAACTAAATCTTTTACTTTATATACTTTATCTTCTATATACTTTGCAGCTATTATACCATATTTATCTGTATCTTCATCATCAACTGTTTGAACACCTAATATTGTAGTTCTATATTCTTCATATACATTCATAAGCTGCTTTAAACAAGGAACTTCATTATCAACTATATCATCACCTAACATTACAGCAAATGGTTCATCTCCAATGAATGATTTAGCACATAAAACTGCATGTCCTAATCCTTTTGGTTCTTTTTGTCTAATATAGTAAATATTAGCCATATCCGCTATATCTTGGATCATTTTTACTTGTTCTAGTTTTCCTGATTCTTTTAATCTTTCTTCCAACTCATAGTTTTTATCAAAATGATTTTCCATCGCATGTTTATTACTGTTTGTAATAATCAAGATTTCTTCTATTCCACTATCTACTGCTTCTTGAATGATATATTGGATTGTTGGAATATCTACGATTGGCAACATTTCTTTAGCGATTGCTTTTGTTGCTGGTAAAAATCTTGTTCCTAATCCTGCTGCTGGTATAATTGCTTTTCTTATTCTTTTCATATACTAATCCTTAACTAAATGTATGATTATTCTTTTTATTTTACTTAATATCCTTCTAATAATGGTTGCAGGCTTTGGCTTAATAGTGTATTTCTCAACTAATTCGTCAAAATCTAATTTATTTAAATTATCAAAAAAGTATTCCTGATTTTTAGGTTTAGCAACCGATTTATACATAGAAGGATTAGGTCTTAAACTTTCTTCAAAATCAGATTCTTGATAAATCATATGATTTTTAATATCATCAAAAAGTTTTTGTCCCTTTTTAGTATTTACAATAACTAATGAAGTTCCTTTGTCATCATTAAATTGAGGTACAATATTTTCTACTCCCCAAAAATCTGCTAATGTTATATCAGTCTGTCTATTTTTGCTTTTAAAAGAGCAATTATAGCATGAATCTCGAAGACAAGCATTTCTAAGAAATGCTTGCATAAACAAATCATCGTCATGATTTGTTTTATACGCATTATTACTATATTGTAATAATAATGCAAATAAATTCCATCCATCATCCTTTTGTCTGAAATTAATTCGCATTGGATGTTGTCCGTCCAATTTTTCACGATAATTTAAATATTTTTTCCATACCTTTGGTGAAGGAACTCCATGACATATAATATCTTGCGTATATAAATTATCATATTGTTTTCCATTTAAATAGCTTATAAAACCATTGACTTGACATGGTGTTCCAGTAAACAATACTAATCTATTTTCATCTAAATCTTTCTTTGCTTGTTTATATGTATCATTTATACTACTTTGTAAATATTTAGATGTACGTAATTTATATAAATCATTTTTATTATCAATTCTTATATGTTCAACTAGCCATTCATTATTGAATGATGCTCCATATATAATTCCATTCTTTTCAAGAATCTTTTCTGCTAATAGAGTAAAGATTCCTCCTGATGAACTATCTTTTCTTACTACTTCGTTTTTGTTATAACAGGCATAGGAAACTGGTTCATTTACAACTTCTTTTTTATTTAATATAGGGCATACTTTTTCACATAAATTACATCCTATACACTTGGTTTCATCTATTCGTGGATATTTAAATCCTTTTTCATCTACTGCCATTTCTATAGCAGTCTTAGGACATACATTATAACATGCATGACATCCACAACATTTCGTTTTATCAATAATTTCAATCATATCTTCATTTCCCAAAAAATCTATTCCTTATCAATTTATTTCCAATACATCTAATAAATATACATAATTTCTTTTTTCTATATTTAATATTTATTTTATGTTTGTATTTATTTTTTTCTTCTGGATTCATGCCATCAATTGTATCTAAAACATGAAATAAAATATCTTTATGATCATCACATCTATTAATTAAATCTTTCATTTTTTTTACTGAATGAGAATGACTATTTTCAACAACTCTGTAATTATAAATTACTTTATTTAAATTCCCACAAGGTTCGTAAAAAGCCAAAGGTAAAATTAACTGCCAATTTTGGCCTGCTCTTGACACATATATTTCTCTATTCTTTACGCATGCATCAAAATAGCTCATTTCTGTAATAAAGATTCCAGGCCATCCACTTATATCTGTTTCAAACACATAATTATCAAATATATTTGTGGGATAAGGATATTTACTTTTTCCAATATTAATCAAACTTTTATCAGTATTATTTCTTCTATTGGCAACTTCTCCTCTAGCGAACTTCATATTGTTATCAATTAAATATTGCACCATATTTTCTATAGCATCCACTTCATACCAATCATCCGCATCTTGCCACATTAAATAATCACCAGTAACATATTTTAATGCATTATTAACTGCTGCTGCTTGTCCTTGATTCTTTTGATTTATTTTAATTAATTTTTTCCCTCTTTTGTCATATTGAGATATATATGAATCAATAATACTTTCACTGTTATCAGTTGATCCGTCATTTACAATAATAACCTCAACATTCTTGTACGTTTGTTTTAAAAGAGCATCTAAACAATCAGATAAATATTTTTCAGCGTTATAACATGGGATTATTACACTAACATATCGCTCACTTACCATCACCATTAACTCCTTTTTAATATTTTTTTAGACATTTCGATAACATATTTAAATTCGTCGGTATTTTTGTAAAATATAATCATTATTATAATATATATAAATCCGGTGATTATTGATTTTACTATAAATAATAATACTGTAGAAAATGCTGGTAAAAAACTATTGATAATTAATGCTGTTATTGAAGAAATAAATAAAATAAAAAATCCTTTGATATAATTAGAAATGTAAATTTGAAAAGGTTTATTTAATATATATTTATATACTATATATGGTCTTTGCCATGATGGTAAAACTATACTACTTATAATTGTCCCTAATACAACTCCCAAAATACCGATATATTGCACTAAGATTATAGAAACTACTAAGTTTACTCCCGATTGTATTAAAGGAGTGAATTTATCAATATCATACATACCCGATGCGGATTTTATAGTAGCTGGTGCTACCCTTAAACCAGTTATATAAAAGCTAATTACTATAGCAATTACTGTTAAATAATCTAAACAATAATTTTTCCCAATCCATAAAGATATAAAATCATTAAAAACATTAAACAGTATAACCGAACAAAAACTATACATCACAAAACCGATAAAATCCATTTTTTTATATATATCGTATTTTTTCTCTCCATTTTCTACTACAATAAGATTTCCTAAACTTGAGATTAAGTTATTAAAAAATAATGTTGTAAATGATGTCAACAAAGAAATTAACGTTAAATAATTTGAATAATATCCTACGGCTGTAATACTAATAAAGGCCGATAAAATTAAATTGTCTGTACCATTAATACAAAAATCACCTATTTTATGAAAAAACATTGCCTTTACATTTTTTACAATTATATCCAAATCTTTTTGTTCTATTTTTTCTTTTGATTTATAATCTATACTAGCATATTCATTTGTTATGTATATATTAATAATTATTTTTTGTATAAATTGAATTACAATTTGTACAAGTAAATAAATTGTGAATTTTTTATAAATAACTAATACAACCATTTGTAAAAGATTCAATATGATTAAAAAGAATGTATTTATTCCTGCTAATTTATAATTTTTTTGATCAGCGTTTATCAATGTTTCTTTATATGAAATAAAATAAGAAGATACTGTATTAGCTAAATAAAGTACATAAATCACATATACATTTTGAATTGAACCAATATCTTTTATTAGATATTTTAAAAAGGGAATAAGTATTACTCCTAAAATTGCAACTGTAAACCCTATTATTCGATACGCTTTTTTATAAAAAGACATTAATACACTTATTTTCTTATCATCTTTTTTTGCAAGCGGTTCATAAAGGCTAAAATTTATAGCTGTTCCAACACCTAATTCTGCTAATGATAACATTGACAATATATTTGTGAATAATCCATTTAATCCTAACGCTTCTTTCCCCAAACAATATATGAAAACTGTTCTTGTGACAAAGGCAAACACACTTTTCATAATTAAAAGGATAAAATTTGATCCTATATTCATAAAAGCGTTTTTTGTCCTACTTTCCATGTCTTCCTCCTCGTCCTATTCAAATATATTATTAAGAAATTCTTTTGATTTTTCTCTTTCAATTTCAAGTAGTTTATAAGACTCTGTATAGTCATGATTCATATTTTCATATGTAATATATCTACCGTTATATTTTCTGTTTTTTAATTCTAATTTAGAAATTAAAGTTTCCAATCTTGAATTCATATTGCCAACATTTTCTTCTTCTCTATCAAAAACAATAAACGGTCTGTTATATAAAATAGCAAAAACACTGGAATGAAAAGAATCTGTACAAATTAAAAAAGCGTGTTTTTCAAGATATAAAAACTCGCTAGGTCCACATTCATAAAATACACTATCCTTATCTAATATATTTATTACTTCACAATTATTTTCTTTTGCTACTCTTCTAATTTCATTCATTCTTTCTTTAGATAAATCGCCTAAAAAATAATTTAAAATATATTTATCAGTTTTTAGCATTTCTGGTTTTTTTGAAACTTTATCCCATTCGGATGCTGTTAATAGCATTGTCGGATCAACTAATACAGATACCTCTCCTTTATATCCTAAATCTTTTAAAATTTCTTTTCCTGCATCTTCTCTTACTGAGATATTATCAAAATCATTAAAACATTTTAATAATTTATGTTTATCTACGTTTGCAGGTAATTCATTTACACCAAAACTTGCTGAAAAAGCTATTTTCCTTGTATTTTTATTGCATTTGACATTCAACAAATCAACCTCTCTTAGTCTCCCAAAATTTGGATTCCATACTTGATCTGATCCAACAAGTAATAAATTATAATTATAATTTGAAAATATTGTATAATTCTTTGATGATAAGTTGATATTTTGATTAAAGAGTTCAAAGTTCTTCTTTCTATTTATATTTTCACTATATGTATTATAGGGTTTCTTATTTAAATACTTTATTTTTCTTAAAATAAATTTATTTTTTGTATTAAATAAAGGTGTATTTTTTACTGTTTCACATTTTAAATTAAATTTGTTCAATACTATCTGAACTGCATAATTCTGTAATCTATTACCATAATTATTATCATCTATAATAGTTATTAATCCTATATTTAACATCTAATTCTCCTTATTACTTACAATGTTTTTTATTAAATTTAAACATTTCTTTTTAATAGTAAAAATTTTAACTTTTAATATAAAAAAGTATTTTTTCTTAAGCGGATCATTGTACCTTTCATTTGAATTCGTATTAAAATGATTCAATTCTAATTTATAATCATTCAATACCTTATCAAATATACACTTATTTTTTAAATATCCTCCACTAACAATTTCTTCTAAGCAATCCACATATCTTCGAAGTACAATATCTTCAACATTTTTATAATATTTTGGATAATTATCTTTGATATATTGAACTTGATTTTTAGCAATATCTATAGATATTAACTTATCCTCAGTAAATGATTTTTGTTCTGTACTACCTGGTCTAATATATTGAATATACTTACAATCACCCATACGTACAATTTTATTACAAGAAAAATATATCTTATACAATATTGCAATATCTTCACGGCACTTAATTTCAGGAAATCTAATGTTTTCCCATAAATCTGCTTTATATAATTTATTCCAACATGTATCACCTAGATAAGGATATTTAAAATATGAATCTAATATTTCATAGGGTGTAGAAAATACCTTTATTCCGTTATAATATTTAAACTCTTTTTTCGTAATCAAATGATCATTAACAATACCACAAACTGATATGTCTGCATTATAATCAATAATACATTTTAATAATTGTTCATACATATCATTTTTTATATAATCATCGCTATCAACAAATCCAATAAAATCACCTGTTACATTATTTAATGCAAGATTCCTAGCAGAACCTTGTCCACCATTTTGTTTATGAAAAACTTTGACTCTTTGATCTTTATTTTCATAACTTTTCATTATTGATAGGGATTTATCTGTTGAACCATCATCTACCAAAAGAAGTTCAAAATTTTTATGTGTTTGATTTAAAATAGAATCAACACATTTTTTTAAATATTTTTCTGCATTATATACAGGTACAATAATACTTATTTTATACTTAGTATTTAATATATCTAACATGATTTAATCCCTTCTAAATAAATCTCTCATTTATACTTATTCCTCTGCATCATCTAGACAATTATCATAGCTGCAATTAGTTATGATTACTTGACTCAATGATTTAATGGTATTTAATCATCCTCTACTTCACTTGAAAGAATGATGGTTCATAGATAATTATTTTTGCTCCTTTAGTTTTAAATATTTTACGACTCAATTGATTATGATTATTTAAAATCATAATCGTTTGATTTCATTAACATTAGTTTCAACTTAAATAATCTTCTAATAATTACTTGTTACTGCTATTCATGTAAACTTAATCTTTATAATACCCAATTAAATAATTTTCGATTTATTTTATATTACAAGTATTTCTTTTTTGTAAAATCATCAATTATTTTTATTAAATACCAAAAAACCCACATCAAAAAAATATTTCTTGTAATCTGAAACGGAGAGTATAAATACCATCTTGGAACTGTACTAACAACTAAAATAACTAAACATTTGGTAAATCCATTTGATGTAACATTAATATTATTTATTTTTCTAATTATCAATATTAAATAGAACAAAAATATAAAAACACCAATTATGCCAAAATAAAAATACCCATAAATCGGATACAATCCACCAAAATAATGTACAAAAAAATTTCTTGTATACGTAGGTAAATTAGCATTAAATAAATTAATGCCACTAAATATATATATCATAAAAGAAATAAACATGAGCAACTTAGTATGAAATGATGTAGTTAATGCTGTTTTAATAAATGTTAAAGAAGTAAAATACGCAGAATAAGCTGTATCAAAAACTAACTTGTTATTTAAAATTTGATTAATCATCTTACCAATAGATATGGTTGTAATGTTATTTCTAACAACTCCCACAGATGAAAACACTAATAACCCAATAAATAATAATATTATTAATTGCTTTACACTAAATCTATTAATCCAGAAAATTAAATAAAATGCTATACACAATTGTATACTTGTAGCTCTATTTCCAGACATTAAATCAATTAAAATATATAATATTCCTACTAAAAGATAAAACATCTTTATAGTTTTATTTTTATCAGAGTAATATAATCCAATAATAAATAATATAATTGAATATTCAAATATAGTTGATATTTGACCTCTACCTGAAACTAACATTTTTGGAATCGATATAAGTAAAATTATCAATAAAGATATTAATATAATTCTTGATATCCACATATTACTAGTTCCATCGAAGAAAAAATTGTCATTTCCTTTAATTTTGGGAGTCAAAAGAAATAAAAATGTTGAAAATACTGCTAAAATATTTAGTCCTGTGCTAGAAATATTGGAAGGCGTCCATGATACGAAAAAATCTCCAGAAAAATAACTTAAGTAATTTGGTAAACAGATACTATAATTTGCATATGTAATAAATAGAAGAACTATCAAAAGTGGTTTGTTATTTCTAACCAAATAAATATTTAAAATATTCACAATCAATAAATATATTGATATAAACGAATCAGAAAAAAGCTGTGAATTGATAAGTTTTCCAACTTCAATGCATAAAAAACAAATTAGTATAATTGTTTTAATTGATATATTTGATATATTTATTTTAAATGCTGATTTCATTTTTTTAACCTTAATTCTTTAAATTTTATGTACTTTTTTGTCATATTCTCTATGCTGTACTGTTGTATAGTTTTTAAGATATTAGTGTGAATCTTTTCCTTTTCATTTCTATTCAAATTGAAATAATGATTAGTTTTTTCTAATAATTCTTTTTTATTCTCACATTCTATGATATATCCATTTTCTTCTTGTTTAATCAATTCTAAGCCTGCCAAACATTTATTAGTTGTAATGACAGGTAAGCCTTGACTCATAGCTTCATTTATAACTAAGCCCCATATATCTTCTCTAGTAGGAAATACAAATAAATCAGCTAATCTATACCAATTTAAAATGTTTTCTTTATCTTGAAAATCAATAAAATGAAGATTATTCATTTGATATTTATTTCTCAGATTAATGTAATAATCTGTAGGTTTTCCACCTATAATATAAATTCCAATATCTTTATCTAAATCCTTGTATGCTTCAATCATCCAGTCAAAACCTTTTCTATGAATAAATTGTCCAATAGAAATAATAACTTTTTTATATGGAACATTATATTTAACTCTTAATCTATCTCTTTCTTGATCACTTATACATTCGTTTAAAATATCTTTTTCTCTAAGACTAGTAAAAGGAAAATTAAATATTTTATCTTTTTTAGCACCATAATATTCAAGATATTTATTCGTTTCTTTTCCTGAACTTAACCAATATGATGCTGAAGAAATAAAATGTTTCTTGATTAAATAATTTAATTTTCTTTCATTGTCATTTATAAACCCACCATCAGCATTAAGAATATAAGGTATTTTGTGTAATTTCATATAAGTACTAGCTATCATAGCAGTGGGTGTGCTATATCCACCCAATATAATATAATCAAAGTTTTCTTTTAAATATTTAAGTACTTCAAATGATAAACTTGATTCATTTCCAATATTTTTAGAATTCAGAAATATTGCTTTGAACTTATAATTATTACTATACCATCCATCATCTCTATCATCTGCTCTTTTTCTTTCAAAGAGTACTGTAAGATTGCAGTATTTACTTAGTTCATTAAAAAAATCAACTCTATATGGAGCTGCTAAATTCGTTAAATACAATATTTTCATTTATATTCCTCCATATATCTATTTATCATTTTTTTTGAATCAACATCTATAATTTTATCCACTGAACATCTTTTTATTGCTTTGATTATTGAATTCCTATCATTTGTAACAATCTTATCCTCATCTGCATATGCACTTTCAGGGCTACCACCTGTATTAAAAGTAATAACAGGCGTTCCACATGCTATAGATTCTAAATTAGTTGTTGGATAGTTATCTTCTAATGTTGGATTAAAGTAAATATCAGCTGCACTATACCATTTAACTAATTCTTGAACATTTTCTGTTCTAGAGATACCTATAATACTAGTTGGTAACTGTTCTATTTGTTTTTTATTTAATCCGATTAAAACAATTTGATATTGATTATCTAATTCTTTAGATAATTCTATAAAAGTATCTAAACCTTTTCTTTTATCCCATACAGAAGCAACACCTAAAATAACTTTCTTATCTTCTATTCCATATTGTTGTTTAATATTTGATGGTATTGGTTTAAACACATTTGTATCAACACCATTATTAATAACCTCAATTGGATAATCTTTTAAATACGATTTTTCTACTTCTTTCTTCAACCATTTACTAGGAGTAACTAAAATCATATTTTCTACACCACTGAATATTTCTCTTTTCTTATTAAAATTATTTTTAATATTTAAAAAAATTGTTTGCGGATATTCCTTTTTATTAGGACAATTCCCATTACAACCTGTCTGCCATTTTTTACATTTAGCATAGGTATAATAAGCGCAATGTCCTGTAAAAGACCAACAATCATGTAATGTCCATATTTTCTTAATTTCAGGATGTTGTTTTAAATAATTGAACAGGATTTCAATATTTACATAGTATCCATGAATATTATGTAAATGTATAACATCAGGTTTAAATTCTTCAATTTGTTTAATAAATGATTTGGTAGCTTTTTTGCTACCAAATCCACTAGCATCAAACAATCTTGTTTTCAATACATGCAAATAAGTATCTAATTGATTACCTATTTTAATTGTATTAAAACCATCTGGTGCATCTCCTCTACCATAGGCAATACAACATGTATGTCCTGCTTCTTGGGCAGCTTTATAAAGATTTTTACAGATGGTTCCAGTTGATCCATTACATACAGAATTGATAAATAATATCCTAGACATTATTTATCCCAACCTTCTAATTCTTCTCGTACAAGTTTAACTTCTAATAATTTGTTTTTAACTGCTTCTACATCCATTAATTCAGTATTATTAGAATTAAATTGAGTAAGTTTAGAAGTTTCCATACCTTCAGAGAAATACTTATCATAATTTAAATCTCTCTTATCTGCTGGCACTCTATAGAAGTTACCCATATCTATTGCATGTACACATTCTTCATCTGTAAGTAATGTTTCATACATCTTTTCACCATGTCTAATACCAATGACCTTGATATCATTTTCAGCATGGAACAATTGTTGTACTGCTTTAGCAAGTACTTCAATAGTACATGCTGGTGCTTTTTGTACAAAGATATCTCCACTTTCACCATGTTCAAAAGCAAATAATACTAAGTCAACTGCTTCTTCTAAAGTCATGACAAATCTTGTCATACTTGGTTCAGTAACAGTTAAATCATTTCCTTCTTTTATTTGGTTAATAAAAAGAGGTACTACTGAACCTCTTGACGCTAATACATTTCCATATCTTGTACACATGATGCTTGTTTTTTCTGGATCTACTGTTCTACTTTTAGCGACAATAACTTTTTCCATCATTGCTTTGCTTGTACCCATAGCATTTACTGGATAAGCTGCTTTATCGGTTGACAAGCAGACTGCTCTTTTTACACCACATTCAATAGCAGCAGTTAAAACGTTCTCTGTTCCTAAAACGTTTGTTTTAACTGCTTCTATTGGAAAGAACTCACAGCTTGGTACTTGTTTTAAAGCTGCTGCATGGAAGATATAATCTACACCATGCATGGCATTTTTAATACTATTGATATCTCTTACATCACCAATATAAAATTTAAGTTTAGAAAAAGTATCAGGATATTTTGCCTGATACTCATGTCTCATGTTATCCTGTTTTAATTCATCTCTGCTGAATACTCTAATTTCTTTGATATCTGTTTCTAAGAAACGATTTAATACTGCATTACCGAAAGAACCAGTTCCTCCTGTAATTAATAATGTTTTTCCTTTAAATAAACTCATAATATTTCCTCCTTAAACATCTTTTCATATTCATTTGCTACTACATCTAATTCATATTTTTTATTAAAAAGATTAATAGCATTTTTCTTCATTTCTAAAATTTTGTTTTTATCACTACTTAATAATTTCAAATAATCTACTAAACTGTTAGAATCTCCTTGTTCTATATAAACTCCATGCTTATATTCTTCTATATCTTTAACAACATCTGTATCTTTTGGCATAATTGCTATAAGAGGTAACCCCATTGCTAAATAACTATATACTTTACTTGGTGATCCTAAACCCCAACCAAATTTTTCAAGACTCACAATTGCTATATCAACATTTTTCATTAATTGATCATATTCTTCTTTAGGAACAAATCCTAAAATTTTACAATTTTTGATATCTAACTCTTTTACCTTTTTTTCTATTTTTTCCTTTTTTACACCATGCCCTGCTAAAATAAATTCAATATTTAGATCATCCTTTAACTTTATTATTGTTTCTAATAGAGTATCCATGTCTTGCAAAATTCCCATATTGCCTCCATATAAAACAGTCAATTTATTTGGAACAACATTAAAATCTTGTACTTCTTGCTTTTTATACCAATTCGGTATTACTATCGATTTTTCTTGTAAAGAAAGGTTTTCTCTAGATTGAATTAAATAATCTTTCATTTCCTGAGATAATAAGATTATTCTTTTTGCTTTTTTTAAAGCATAGTTTGTAGCATAATTCATCACTTTACAAATGATGCTTGTTTCAGACATAACCTTTGATTTAATTGCAACATCAGGGTATAGATCATAAACTTCAAAGAACATATCAAATTTATATTTTTTTGATAACTTTGCAATAATGAAAGGTAATAATGGTGGATTAGTATAACATATACACTGATCTATATTTTTAAAGTCTTTTTTATTTTTCCAAACACTCCAACAGAAACTTAAATAATTAGCTATTCTACCAAAAAAATTTGATCTATCCGATTGAAAATACTCAATTCTTTTTATTTTTATTCCGTTAATGTCTTCTTCCATAGGAACTTTTTCTGAATTTGAATATTCTTTTGGATAGCCTACTAACGCATATACTTCAAAGTTCTTTTCTGCCATTTTTGATGCCATTTCATACGGTAGAACTCCAGATGATATTTTTTCAGGATAAAAATATTGACAAACAAACATTAATCTATTTTTCATATTTTAAATCTCCAAATGCTTTTGTAATAACTCCAATTTTACCTATCAAAACCTTTATTAAAGGATTAAATATAGAAATATATAAAACATTTACTTTTTCTTCTTTCATTTGTTCTTTTATTGTTTCATATGTACACATATAATTTTCGTTTTGTGGTAAAAATAAACCATCTAGATCATTATCAATGACTTCTAAGACAAATTTAGATAAATTATCAATCGTTATAGAACTTCTTTGATTTTTCACAGTTGGAAATATGTGGAATTTTCTTACTGCTTTTATTAATTTAGTCATATTACCAGGACTGTCTTTTCCATAGACCATTGGTGGTCGTAAAATTGCGACTTTAAAAGTGTTATCTTTTAGTTTTAATATTTCTCTTTCTGCCTCTAATTTACTTTTTCCATAATTGGTCTTTGGATTTGTTTTTGTTGTTTTTGTTATTAGTTCATTACTATAATCTAATCCATAAACACTCATAGAACTCATAAAAACAAATTGTTTTATACCTTTATCTTTTGATACTTTTGCAACTTCAATAGCCAAATCTCTATTGACTGTATAGTATAAATTTGCATTTTCTTTCGTTTCTTTTCTATGAGCAATACCAGCTACATGAAAAACTACATCAAATTTTGAAAAATCAAATTCTTTCCAACTAGGATTCATCATATCTAATGTTGAAATTTCAATTTCATCTTTATGATTTTGATTTATATATTTTTCAAAGGAAGTTCCGATGTAACTATTTGCACCTGTAATAAGCACTTTTTTCATTACTTTCCTTCCTCCTTATGCAATTCTCCAGTACCACCTTCAACGACTCCATCATGTTTTAACACAGATAAGATTGTTCCAAAAAAACATTTCATATCAAATAAAAAAGAGATACGTTCTACGTATTCTCCATCTAGTTTTGCTTTTACTGGAATCTCTAATTCATCTCTTCCATTTATTTGTGCCCATCCTGTAAGACCAGGTCTTACATCATTAGCATGATATCTATCTCTTTCAGCAATTAAATCATCTTGGTTCCATAAAGCTGGTCTTGGACCAATAACTGCCATTTCCCCTTTTAAAATATTTAATATCTGTGGTAATTCATCTAAAGATGTTTTTCTTAGAAACTTTCCTGATTTTGTTATATATTGATCCGGATTTGATAACATATGTGTTGGCATATCTTTTGGTGTATCAATATACATTGTTCTAAATTTGTAGATATTAAAATATGTCTTATAGATTCCTACTCTTTTTTGTTTGAATAGTATCGGTCCTTTACTATCCAGTTTAATCCAGATACATAGAATTATAAAAACAGGACTTAATACGATAAGTCCACATAATGCTAGTATAAAATCTATAATTCTTTTTATCTTATTCTTATACATTAAATAACTACCTCCCCATCTTTAATATCACTACCTTCTTTAATTTCTTTTCCAAAGGTAATTGTACAGTTACTCCCTATTCTTGTAAGTTCATGAATAATGACATTAGGACGTATCACTGTATTTGAATAAATAAGACAATCATCATGAATGATCGCATCATGATTAATTGTAGCATTTGCACAAATGATACAGTTATTTCCAATCTTTGCATTTGATTCTATCACTGCATGAGGAAAGATGACACTCCCTTGTTTGATTGTTGCATATTTAGATACTGTTGCTTCATTGCTTATTAATGTAATGATGTTATAGCCTATTTCTTTTGCTTGATTGTATAATTGTTTTCTAAAAGCATTATTTCCTACAGCAATAAATATATCTAAGTATTCAGGAAATAATTTCTTCATTTCATTTATCTTTCCAACAACTTTACAATCATTTACTGTCTGACCTACTAATCCATCATCTAAAAATATAATTTCATCATATTTTTCTCTCGCAATATCTAAACAACATCTACCATGTCCACCTGCACCAATAATAATCAATTTACTCAATTTATCCCCTCCCTAATAAAAAAGAATATAGTTTACCTATCCAATAAGTGCTTATATTGGACTGGGTAAACTATATTCAAATATGATGTATAGGCGGCTCCCCCTACGCTATACTTCATTATTTTGCATTTCAATTCCTGCTTTTAATTTCTTATTTAAAAATTCAATATTTAATACTGCTTCATGACTTTTCTTATCTACTGCAACTATATACTCTTCTAATTCTTTTAATGGTCCTTCAATGATTTTTGTTCTTCCATTGACCTTATATCCTTTTGACATCACCAATATGTATTGTTCATTCAAAAGGATATCTAGAAGTTTTATTTCTTCTTTTGTTAGTGCTGATACTTCTTCTTTTTTTAGTTCTCTGATGACTCCATCTCTTTCTTCTTTCATTAATAAAAGCAATGTATCAAATTCTGTCTGATCCATATTTGTCTTAATAAAGAGATATCCTGGAAACATACTCTGGATAATTATCTTATCTTTAGAACGTATGTACTTTTCCATTTTTGGTATGAAAGCTTCAGTATCTTTTTTTAGATTGAATGTCTGATAAAGCTTTTCTATCTTTAAACTTTGACAGAACAAAACATAATAGTTCATTATCTTGTTACCTGCCTTTTTAAAGCTCTCTGTTTAAAACATTCAAAGATGACTTTTTATCTTTACTAAATACAGTACAGCTTTCTACTTTTGTACATGCAGGAACAAGTGTTCCTCCTGCAACAACAGCATTACAATCAACATGTACTCCACTTGCACACATGCTTCCATGATTTACTACAGCTCCTGCTGAAATAAAACATCCTTCCTGTAATGCAGAACCAGCATGAATGACTGCCATAGGTTCAATAATAGAACCCTTTCCAATCTGTACAGATGGTGCAATATATGCTCTAGGAGAAACAAGAACTACAATTCTATATGGTATTTCTTCTTCAATTCTTTTTATAAGTGACAGTCTTACTTTAGGATTTCCAATAGCAATAATGATGTTGCTGTATTCTACTGATAACTTCTCTAAATCAGAAATCTTACCTAACACCTTATTTCCATCAGGTGTTTGTTCTTTTTCATCATCTACAAAGTCTATTTTTTCAAAGCAATTCATTTCTCTTGCGATATCTCTAGCAACCATGCTATATATACCAGCACCCACTATTAATAAATTTTTATTCATAGTACTATCTCCTTTAACATTTTAATGAGACTTAACTTTCTGTAAGAGATCTTTATGCATAAATAGATTTCCAACTTTCTTATAATCACAATCTTCACTTAACTTACCTTTTATATCCCATACAAAACCAATATCATCTAACTTTTCTTTATGTTCTAATGGCATCTTTCCTAGCTTATAATTTCTTCTCTGACGGATGATCCAGTCAGAGAGTTTCTTTCCACTAGATGTGATATAGTCCATTGGAACATTGAGATTACCAAACTTAAGATAGTACTTCTTAGCTTCCTCATACATGGACCACCAGCGATTGTCTTTTCTTCCAACTTCTTCCATAGGCAGTGTTTTCAACATCTCAATCTGCTCACTAGTAAGTTTTCCTTCTTGCATAGCTTTCTTTTGAGAAACAATCCACTTACCTAGCCATATACCCTGGATAACTTCCTTTTGAGAGATATTGACATTTCCATGTTCTTCATAATATTGTTTAACTAAATCAAAACGAGATTCCCAATTGTCTGGATTCCAATTCATACCTACATCTGTAAGTCGTTTAATACGATCATCTGAAATCTTTTTATTCTTGTAAAGACTTCTTTGTCTTTGAATCCATATACCTAAGGGAAAATCAGTATTACTTCTATAGTTCTTAGGAACACTTAAGTTTCCATATTCTTCTGAATAGTTCTTAGCTTCTATAAATCCGTTTTCCCAGATGCGATCCACTCTATCCATCCAGTCCATACCGATTGAATCTAATTTTTTGACTTGTTCATCTATTAAAGAATTACTTTTGTAAAGTTGTCTTTGTCTTAATATCCAATTTCCAAGATGTTTCCCATCTGTTGATCTAAAGTTAGTAGGAACATCTAGATTTCCATGCTCTAAATAATATTCTTTAGCTAATCTGAAATTCTGTTCCCAGAAATAATCTAATGAATCCCAAATCATTCCTATAGAGTTTAACTTTTGTATTTGATCTTCAGTTAGTTTTCCAACTATAGTACCTTTACGAATAGCTTTTTGATTATTAAGCCAACTACCTAATGCATAACCTTCTTCAGTAATGTATCTTGCAGGCACTTCTAAGTTTCCATTCTATTTGTAGTACTGTTTAGCACTTGCATAATACATATCCCATGTTGCAGTTAATGCATCATTGAGTTTTTCAAATAGTTCTCTGCAGTTTCTTACTTCATCAATAACCTTAAATTTTTCATTGATGATTTGATCTGCTTCTCCTAGAGAACGATAATAGGAAGTAGCTACTTGCATTTCCTCTTTAATAGAATCAATGCTATAGATGTTTTCAATGTTTAGTACGATATCAAATATGACTGCATTTGTTTTCTTGCTTGCAGACAGTGCTCTACCAATCTGCTGTTTATAGACTATTGGAGAAACTGTAGGTCTTAAAAGAATAACTCCACTAATGTCATCTACATGAATACCTTCATTAAGTGCATCAATACAGTAGAGAAGTCTTAAGTGATTATTATCATTATCTTCTTTGAAGTCCTTAAATGCTTTATCTGCTCCTGGATCACTAGAGTATACAGAATACATATGTGGTTCTTTATCTACCTTGGAGAACCATTCTGTATGTTTCATCATCTGATCCATATGTTCTTTGTTAGAACAGAACACTATGTATTTACCATGTGGATCAGTCATGTGTTTTTTGAATATAACATCTAATCCTTCAGCTTTTTCTAATGTTCTTCTTAACTCATCTAAGCATTTTTCGGCATTGTCTCTAGCTACTTTACTTTTTGTTTTCTTTACTCTTCTTTCGTATTTCTCTAATGTATTCTGATAGTAATACATTGATAATACGTATTTAGGTGGGTTCAATATTCCACGTACTATTGCTTCACCCAAACTCATTTGAGAAGCTATATTTCCATCAAAAAGCTCCTGTGCCATATCTCTTTGACTATCTAGATATCGAATATTGGTTGCAGATAATCCTAAAACAGGTACATCAGCATATGTAAACAGAAGCTGTTCTACACCCTTTTGCCAATATGTAGCTCCAGCACGATGATATTCATCAAGAACAATATAGTCAGGATGTATTGCTTGTATCTCTTCTTTACTCATACCCATGAGCTTGGCATAAGTAAAGAAGACAATATTATTAGGTTTGAAACCATTAGTTGCTTGATATAAATTCTCTAGCTGGGTAGAGAAAATATATTCAGAAGGAGATAACCAACAGATTGTCTTGTCAGGATAATCTTCGCATAGTTTAAATGCGATGAATGATTTACCTGTACCTGTTGGATGAACAATGGCTGCTTTTTTAGTATTTTTAAGCATATTTACTGCTAAGTCATATGCTTTTTGATTGTGAGAATATAACTTAATCATTATTCAAAACTCCTTTCATCTTGTTGGTTATTACCTGATAAAATTCTTAATGAGAGCATATGAAATAACTTTGAATATAAATAAGGTTATAAGTCTCGTTTTTAAACGGTTTGCAAAGTGTACTTTTATTTACAAAAGAACTTCAAAAAAAAAAGCGGAAAATGTTATAATTTTCCGCGAATATAAATATCTATTTAATTGTTTTTATTAAAACTATCTCGTGGTACAAAAAGTACGCTTTTCGTGCCACTTTATTGCTTTTAAATCAAAAATTGTATTATTTTTATGTTTTGTATCTCTTTTCCCTCATATCTTGAGATAATATTGTATTAATTTGTTTAACCTATAAATGATAAAATATAATCTCAATATTAAATTTCACGCATAAAACAATTATATTCCTAAATATGTAAGTGTAAAATTAATTGGTTAAACTAAAAAGACAATTAATCATATTAAATTTAATCGTCTTATATTTCTAATTCGTCTCTTATCTGATCACTCATGGTATAAAACAGTCAATCTCCACTTGATGTTACACGATATCATTCTATACCATAATATGCACCATCAATTCTATATAATAAAGATTATGTGCTATAGAAGACAATCGAAAAATTCTTCCTTTATAAAGGGCAACAATCATTATTTATACTTTTACATTCTCTGAATATACTAATACTTCTTGCTTTTAAAATAATCTACAATTAGTTTTATTGCTTCTAAAACACAAATAAATTCTTCTATATAATTTCAAAATCATCAGGAGCCTTTTGTAAACCCCAATAAAATGGCAAATCTTTAATATCACGTCCATCTAATACTTTCTTCAATTCAGGAGTTATCGTTATATTATTTTTATCAAAAAGCATTGGTGTTCCAACCTTGATATTCGCTCTAAGTTTTTCATCATATCCATCTTTATCAAAATGTTTTGTTACAAGCACTAGATTATGCCCTCCCAATAATTTTACTTTTTCTGAAGATTTACATGATTCATATCTAATACCATCTATATCTTCATCATTCATGACCCACTGTAATAACAACTGAGGCATAATATATTCTTCAATAAATTTGCTACCTGGATGTTCTGCTACTAATGAACAAGAAGCTCTTAATGGATATGTGCATATATGCTTAAGTAAATATAATCTAACTTTTTCTTTGTCTTTTTCATTGGAGAACCAACAAAAAAAAACTATTTGCGAGGGGAATTAATTTTTCTGAAAAATCAATAAATTTCATATAGTTCTCTTCACATTGAGGGATATCAAATTTTGAAATAGCAAATTTGTCAGGCATACCACACTCATAATAAGTTAAAACTTCTTGAGAGGCTAGATACAAACAGGGATGGCCAGGCATACTATATCTTTCTGTGCCTACCAAATAATTTTTATTTGATGGAATATGAAACAGTTCTTTTCTTTCTAACGGAAATGAATTAACATCATTAACCACACGTAATCTATAATATGTCTCACAACGAAAAAAACCAGAATATCGTTTCATAAGTTGAGGTTTCATATTATTAAAAACCTCAAATGCTTTTTGTGATGCTGAGATAATTTTTCCATTATTGTAAAGTTCTAATACCTCTATTAACATCTTTGAATTTTTTTCTATATTTTCCATCTGTTTGGATATCATTTCACACATGCGTTCTCCAACAAGTGTATTGTCTTCTGGTTTCAAAGCTTCTTTTAGATCTTTAATATATTCTTCAAAATTCTCTTTAAGGAATTCTGCGCTAGATTTTTCACCTCTTTTCAAATGACAATTATATTTTTCCAATATATATAATATTTTATCCATACATATCATCTCTCCTATAATTCTAATAGATACATAAACTTATAAAATTATATCACATATAAACTGATTTATGTAGTTCATTGACTATTCATATTTTAAACATTTTCAAAACCTCAAAACTCAAATAAGAATATAGTCTAAGATTACTTCAAATTAAGTTACTAATAATGAAGAAAAAATAGGTTAAAACTATGCAACATCTTATATTGGAATGCTTTATTGATATATGGGTATTCCACTAATGGAAGACCACCTGTTGTGGTAAAGAAGATCACTCAATACGCTAGACAAGTCTACTTCAGTAAAAAATGAATACACTTAGCAAACCCGTATAAATCCTCACTTGATGCTACACGATATCAATCTACACCATAATATGCAGTATCAATTCTAGATTGTCTAATTAGCTTTAGTTGTCTCAATAAGCCAGAAATTGATGCAATTTAATGTAATCCATACGTAAACACTACAAATAATCAATCAATCCCTTCAATTATGTATATAGTCAGGATTTTCAGATGGTCAAGTTCATCGGAATGGTTGGTCAAGCTCGTCGGAAATCTACGTAAATAACTAGTTAATCAAGAGTACCGTAATACTTGATCGACCTAATCGGAATGAGTAATCAATTAAAATGTGATAAACATTTTACACGTAATAACAAAAAAAGGCATTACAAATAATACGGATGGAAACAATTCATATTGTCTGTAATACCTTTTTCATTTAATTAGAATATTTATAGACCTTTTAGTTCAAAATGAAGTGCAACTTTACGGATTCACAAGGCCAGCCACTCTCTACAGTAAAATAAGTCCATATGTTCCAACCTCGTTATGTTGTCTTTTATCTACATTTATCAATTTTTTAGGCTAGTGGTGCAGCTGGTGATATAGGTGGTGCACTTTATGCGATTGGTGGTGCTATTCCTTGCGAATAATCATTACTATACAATTTTGCATTTACAATGATTGTTTTAAGCAAAATAAAAACCCTGTAAGCAGGATCACGTAATGTGGACCCCGTGTCAAGGACATTAAATAAAAAGGCGCTTAAAAATGATTAG
>OJMJ01000452.1_pt1 | contig 20752 bp, 21 predicted proteins | sample 1597181 | NCBI WGS metagenome assembly OJMJ01 (sample SAMEA2452126, study PRJEB22498) | human gut metagenome | biome: human feces; feature: human gut; material: feces | place: Australia | collected 2012
AAAACCTATAGGGTAGACTTTTTTTTATCGTGTCTACTCTATAGGGTACATTTTATTAAGACTATTGGAAAGTTCTTTTTTTAATAGTTCATTATCAGAATATACTTGTATAAACTTTAAAGATTCCTCAATATCCTTATACTCTAATTCTAGATCATATAGTAACTTTTTTAATCTATCTTTATTCACTATCTAAAACCACCTTATCTAATCTGCTCCAAAATTCAATATTTTCTTTAAATAATTGATCATAATAATTGAATTTTTCATTATATTTATCATCTTTTATTATTATCATTTCACTATTTAAAGCTTCTATCTTAATTAGATTTTCTATATCTTCATCATTAATATCTATTAAATCTATACTTCTTTCTAAAAAATCTTCAAGTTCCAATGTCAAATTCAAATCTAAATTAGATGATATTTTATTATCTCCTATAATTGCTATATCAATATCCGACTCTTCGTTAAATTCATCTTTAGTTAAGCTTCCAAAAATAATTACATTTCTTATATTATGTTTTAAGAATATATCTTTAAACTCTTTACTTTTTACTAAAGTTAAAATCTCATCCTTAGAATTATTTCCGAATATATTTCTATTAAAACTCAAGTCAACTTACCTCCAAATCAATATTAATATAACATCCTCTTTTTTTGTTACATTTATTATTCACTATTAATTATAACACTTACATAATAGTTTTTCATTAATTTGATAATATAATCCTACAAGCGTATTATTAACCTTATTTGTTATCAGTAATTATTTCTAGTTTTATCTCAATTTATCTATCAATAGTATATCTTCAGGTGTTTTTTGTAATTGTATACATTGAAAGGTATACATTTCAAAAAAACATGTACTAAAAAAGAAATCTTAGCTTATTCTTTTTCAACTAAGATTTCTTCTATTTTAAATTAAATCAATTTCTTCAACTCTTATATCATCTAAATTTATTTCAACTATTGCCATAGATAAAGGTAGTGAAAATCTCTTTCTTCCACAAGCACCTGGATTTAAATAAACTATATTATCAATCTTTTCATTACTAAACTTATGTGAATGTCCATAAATAACTAAGTCTACTTCTTTTAGATCCGTTGGTATGTCTGCTTTATTATGAACAACATAAATTAGAACTTCATCCATTTCTATTTCTTTATACTCTGGAAGGGTAAGTCCCCATTCATCTTTATCATTATTTCCTCGTACAACAAAAGTTTTTGTTATACTTTCTAACTTATCTATTATTTCTTTACCGCCTACATCACCTGCATGAATTATATAGTCACAACCTTTAAGTTTTTCAATTACTTCATCTCTTAATACTCCATGTGTATCTGAAATAACTCCTAATCTCATAAGTTTTTCCTCTTTTTATTTAATAGTTTTTCAACTAATTATAGTATTTTCATTTGTTCTTATCTTTCTTCATTACTCATAACTTTAATATTAGTTTTATTTATCATAATATCTATTATTATTCCTATTATAATACCAATTGTATAACATACTAAATCACTCCATAAGAATCCAAAACCTAATATTAAGCCTCCTAAAACTGTATTTCTTATAGCATCTATCCAAGGTGCATGATATAACTGACTTATTTCTATGCTATATGAGCAAATTATTGCCCAGGAAATAATAAATATTGTGGATTTTTTGTTGAATAAAAACGCAAATAATAGAAATACCATAAGTGCCCATAGTATATCTCCTGAATATAATTCTATTATTTTAGGTAAGCCACTTATTTTTCTTGATAATAATCCTAATATCATAACTATTATTGTTAATATTAAATATAATAATCTATTTCTTTTCAAATAACCTCTCCCCCATACCCTTAAATTATAATAGTTTTATTAGCTTTATTAATCATACTTGCTGGAATCTCTTCATGAAGCTCCCATACAAAGCTAATGGGTTTATCACCACTATGACTTCTGTACTCACATGTACCTAAGTAAGTAAATGGTGATGTAAGACCATCTCTAGTTTTATATTCTCTAACAAAAAGAGCAATCTTATTACCAGTTTTTAAATGATTAATATATCTTTGTCCTGTTGTACTTTGTATTGATGTTTTACTTTGAGTTTGCCAATGAAATAGCTTCTCATTAATTGCATAATCTTCATACAGTGTAGATGGTGAAAAGTCTTTATCACTCTTATTTAATGTTATAAAGAATATATCTGTTTTCTTATCTTCAAAATACTTAACACCTCCTCTAAAAGCTGGCTTCTTTTCTTCATTAAAGTATCCAAAGGCAGCCATAATTACATCAGTTGTATAATCACAATGTAAATCTAAAGGACAATCAAAGCCTAAATCAACTTTCTTATCTATAAATTCAATATGTTTATAATTATAGCTTAATATATCACAAACTTCTTTCATCATAGTTTTATTGCTAGGTAAGTTACGCTATTTATAACTTTATTAAAATATATCACTTTTCAATTCTTCAATCGTATAAATTTCATTACCTATTTTTACATTATTATCATTAATAATAACTAAATTTCCATTAATCTCATATCCATCTGTTTTCATTTTAATATCAACTTTCATATCCATAGCTATCTTTTCTAATTTTCTATAAACTTTCATCTCAAAGTTGCTTTTAAACTTAAGCTCATGAATATTAGTAGCATTATTTAATAGATAAAAAGTTGTGTACCAATGAGTTCTTATTCCTATTTCCATAGGCTTTATACTATTTATATTTTTAAAGTCATCTAGTTCAAATCTTAGATATTCTTCTTCACCTTTACCTCTAGTATCAGCAAGCTCTATGCACTCTTTTCTCTTATAAAATTTAATACTTTTAACCTTTGCATATTCATATATACCTGCAACATCATTAAACTTTCCTTTTGGTTTATATAATGCTAAATATTTAATACCAACTACTGTTTGATTTTTAATTTGATTGCTTGATATATGATAAAATCTATTATTTTTATAAGCATCATAATGATCCTTGTCTGGTACAATCCCTACCATAACATCTTTATTTTCAAATCTATTATAATAATCAAATTCATCTATAAGAACTCGTGAGTTATTAGCTTCTACTTTGCTTTGTCCAACTATCTTCCTTATATGCTCTTCTATTAATTTTGTCTTTCCTGGCAACATAGGAAATGCTCCTATATTAACTTTTTCTATACTTTTATAAAATATATTTTCTTTATATTCCTCTTCTGTTTTAGAGTATGGAAACATTACATAAGCACCAAAGGTTTCATACTTAAATTGATTGTCTTTAGACATTTCAGCTACAATGGAATCTCTATATCTATGCATTACATTTATATCATCTTCCATTGGTCCAATTTCATTTTTAGTATTTACCCTATACTTAGCATCAAATATATAAACTACATTATCTTTATCATCTAAATTTTTAATACACAATACATTATCAGGCTCTGCTATAGTTGTTGGTAATTCTCTATATCTCTTTTGATACCATAATTCTACACTCTTTTCTCCATTAGAATAAGTAATCTTTGCTTTTTCTTCTTGGAGTAATGATAAAAACAATCCATTATCTTCATATGAAATTAAACTTCTTTCTTTAACCTTAAAACCTAACTCTTTTAATATATTATTTATTTTTACATAACACCAAATTTCATATAGAGTATATAATTTCTTTGGAGTTATTTCATATAATCCTTCTCCAATGGCTAACCCCTTCTTTAGTATTTCATATTTAATATATAAATCTTTATATCCTGGCGACATTTGAAATACTAAAGACATTGTCCTTTTACCCTTTAAGTCACTTATATCTTTAAAATACCTTCTTACAAAATTATTCAATTTAGTTTTCTTTTTTTTAATATAGTCAGTATATATCTTTTCGTCTTTATATCTAGAAAGTATATTATCTTCAATTATATTTAACCTTTTGATAATAGTTGTAATCATATATTTAGCAAACTGATTTTCATATATATCAACAGTTGTTCTTTTCCTTTTATCAACTATGGTATTAGGTAAATATCTTTTATCATTTAAACTAATAAATCCATTTTTGTCTTCTGTCAATGCATTAGGATGTTTTCTTAAATAATCAACAGTTCTTCTTGACGGTACTCTCGCTTTTTCTACCTTCCTTATCTGCTCAACAGTTTCTACGTTATGTTTTAAGTTTTCACATATTCTTCTTATATCTTTTTCTAAATCATCAAATACAGCTTTAAATATCTTTATAAATTCTGTATTAGTTTGATTATCTGTTTCTTTTAATTGTGCCCTTATAACTGTATTTCCTATAAGCCTAAATATTATTGCAGATACCTCTTCATCAACTTCTTTCATTATGTTTTGGTAATCAGTTTTATAATCAAGCTTCGTTGGAAAAACTTCAATTGTTATTTTTAAAATTATATTTCCATTTTTACGTACTGCAAAGGTTGAATTCCCTACTTCTGATTTAAATTGAATATTTCCGATTAAAACCTTACTATAATTTTGTATAGTATTGCTTATGTCTGATTCCATATGTATAAAATCGTAAGCTTTATCATTACTTTCTAATATAATCTGATAAGATCCATTTTCAAAGAATATAGGCTTACTATTAATCACACCTTTAATTCCTAGTGTTTTATCATCATTTAGTATTTTTATAGTTAGATTTTCTTTAATATTACCATGTATTATAGTTGTTGAGTTTATATCATTGTTATACCCTAATGCTACTGATTTTGTATCTATTTCATTTCCAACAAAGGTTAAAGTAAATTCATCACTTTTTATTTCTATTAGCTTACTATTGCCAGAACGATACAAAGCCATCTCTATACCCCTTTAACATTTGCAGTATTTTTGTAGCACTTTTTGGGTATCTACATTTTTTATCATCATTATTAACTACACTTTCTGCTTCTTTAATGTAGTTTTCTTTATTTACTAATGTATGGCTTGTACATATTTTGAATAATTCTATAAGTATTTCTTCTATATATACATCACTACCTATTATTGTTGGTAATATCTTTTGCATTATTTGATAGTCAAAAGCCATATCTTCTTCTAGTAAATTAGCTAGTTTGTTTTCTAACATATAAAATACTATTTCATCTCTTACTCTATAACCAAAGTGTTTTGAATATGGTTTTAGTATATTGTTTATTTCAACTATCTTCTTATTTATTTCTTCTACATATGGCCTGTCTATTTCTAAAGCATCTTTTATATTTAAAAATTGAGTTTTTAATAACGAATTACCTACTACTAAAGTTTCTGATTCACCAGTTAAGAAATCTAGTGATTCTAAATCTACTTCTGAAAACTCTATGGTATTTGCTCTATCTAATACTTTTCTACTAAAAGAAAATGTAGTATCATCCATATTAACTGTACCTATTATATAAAGATTTTCTGGAATACTAATATTAGTATCTTCAATCTTTTCAAAATATGATTCACTGAATAATTCATCTGTTACTATTTTGCCTTTTTCAAATTTTCTAGATTCAATAACACTTAAATACTCACTTAAGTAATATTCTACTCTAGCTAAGTTCATTTCATCTAAACATACAAAATATGGAGTATCTAAATTATCCTTTGCTTCATCAATAACCTTATATAGTTGCCCTTGAACAAACTTATCTTTAATATTTTTATAGCCTAAAAGCTCTGTGCTATCATTCCAATCAGGTTTAACTGGAATAATTTTAAATTTAGCATTTATAGCTTCAGCAAATAATCTAACTAATCTTGACTTTCCTGTCCCACTGATGCCTGCTAAAATCACGAAAGGCTTTGATTTTAAACTTAAATAAAAGTTTGATAAATATTCTTTCGAATATATAAATCCTTTATTATTAATATACGACTCTATAATTTCTAATTCTTTTAAATGTATATTGTTTATACTTCTAGTAATCTTATTATTTTGTGAGTCTTGAAGTTTATAAATATCTTTAACATTATCAGCCCTATGGATCATATCTATTCCGAATATTTCTATTAATTTATCTCTATATTTCGGAAAATAATCGAGTATAGCTCTAATTACTGAGATAATTTGATTTTCTTCAGCTTTAACATTTAATTGATTTGGCTCACCTTTCAACATTGGACCGATAAAAATCATATTATATAAACTTTTATATGGCACCATTTTTTCTCTTGATAATGAATTATTAAATACTAATTCCTTTTTTACCTTTAACTTATAGTATTTAGGCTTTTGTTGATTATAGCCCCTCTCATATGGGTTTCCAATAACCCTACCAATTCCTCTTAATCCCAATTCCCAACTTGGTTTATCTCCACCTAAAACAATTAAAACTATATCTCCATCTTTCGTTTCTTCAAAATAATTTGGTATATTTTCAAACTCAACTTCATCTACCTCTTCATTTAAGAAACTATTAATAACAAAATCTTTATCATTAGTTCTAAATGTAAAATAATTAGTTTCCGTATTTCCCATTTCAAACACCCTCTCTATTTCTTCTAAATCTAAATCAATAGGTATTATATGATAAAAACCATTTTCATCTACTGATTCAATTACTCCTAATCCTAAAACTTTATTTATACCTTTAGCAACATTCTCAAATATCCCTATTGGTATTTTATTATTCATTGCATAATTAGCTGCATTTATATCACTGATTTTTCTGTTATCATTTTCGCCGTTTGGAGGCCTTAAAATAATTTCCTTAAACTGTATTTTATTATCATTTTCCCAAATAATTTGTTTTCCATAATTATCTTCACTTTCAGTAGCCTTATAAGAAAGCATGCATTCTAATTCTTTTGGTTTATATATTCCTCTTATTTGATCATGCAATCTATGAACATAATTTACGTACTTATCTGGCTGTAATCCCCTACTATCCTTGTTACCTTTTATTAATTCATTTCCTTTTAAAGTTTTACCTTTTAACTTTTGAAACTTAACCAATAACCCCAAATGATTTTTATCTTCTGGAAGTTTATACTTCACCTTAAATTCTCCTCTCAAAAATCTATATAATAATTTTTCTATATACACAATAAGACTAGTAATCTAAACTAGTCTTATTGTGCCTTTACTCTACTGCATATCTTTTAAAAGATCTTCTTTTATTTTTTAATATCATTTTTACTCATAATATCTAATAATATATTTGCAATCACTGTTATTACATTTACTGTTACTGCATTACCAGCTTGCTTATACAATCTAGCATCAGAATATTTCTTGCCTTTAAACTCAACAGGTAAAATATATCTTTCCCCACCATCAATCATACTAATTCCACTATCTAATACTGGAAATCCTTGTAACCTAAAAGTTTCAACGGGTGTAAGCTTTCTCACTCTATCATTAACTTTAATTAATGGAACATTATGTCCACCTGTTCCCATATTAGCCGTTAATGTTGGACACACTCCACTCATATTCTTTCTAACATACATACCCCTTCTAACTTGATAAAACTCATTTTCTTCATCAATTTGCTCATCCAAATTAATTCTCACATCTTTTCTATCAGTTAATGGCATTAAATTATACTCTTCTTCTGTAATAAAATACGAAGGATACTTATCTTTAGTATAATAATACTTTTCATCTACGGTTTTACTTTCTAATATACTTTTAATTTGATTCTTTCTATCTTCTTTACTATGATTAATCTTTAAATCATTTAAATTAACACTGTTACCTTTTTCGTCTATATCAAATAATTTAAATTCACTGGCATCTCTTTCTTCCCTAAAACACACTATAAATATTCTTTCTCTATTTTGAGGTATTTCAGTATAATCCATAGTATTTAAAATTGCTTCTTTAACAATATATCCACTCTTTTCAAGCTCTTTCTTTATTACGCTATATGTATTACCACTATCATGATTTTTAAGATTTTTAACATTTTCTAAAAATAAGATTCTAGGCTTAACTCCATGCTTATTGTAATGTAACTTAACTAAATCTATAATACTCCAAAATAAGTTTCCTCTATGATCATCAAATCCCTTTCTTTCGCCAGCAATACTAAATGCCTGACATGGGAATCCTCCTGTTAAAACATCAATTGGTTGTTCTAATATCTTTTTTTGTTTTAATTGATATTCTTCTCTTTCTTCTGATGAAATACATCTATCAATATTAACAATCTTTTCAATATCGCCCTCTATTAAAGAATGTCTGAAGTTTTGTCTATATGTATGAGCTGCATACTGATCAATCTCATTTGCCCAAGTTAATTCAAAAGAAGCATTTTTATTTTTTGCATTTTTAAATCCCAAACATATTCCACCTACACCTGCAAATAAACTACCTACTTTATAATTCATTAAAAACACTCCTCTCTTTAGTTTTTTATTATACTATGTTGTATTATATCATAATACAATGAAAAAAAGGACATATAATTTTATTATATACTTAAATATTATTAAACATAAATTCAGAGATTAATTTAAATTTAAGTATACCTGATGAAAAAATTTCAGTTGAATATGCATTAGTGTTAAAAGATAGATCTATTCAAGTTCAAGGAGCATTTGCAGTAATTAAGAAAAATTATGAATCTAGAAGATTTTTAATTAGAGGGAATAAGAAAATCAGAATAGAATTATTAATAATGGCATTTTCCTATAATGTTAATAAATTGCACAACCAAACCTTAAAAGGTCGAAACGGTGAGCTGTTGTACGAGCCGAAAGATGCATAACAAAAATTATACCAGAAGGTAACTAAGCTTCCTTTTGCCATGTAAAAAAACAAAATTAATAGCAATATTTACATAAAAATTAGTGTATAAAATTTTGAACAATAAAAAAGGAACTATATTCAGACTGAATTTATTAATTCAATCTGATACAGCTCATTCTTATATAAAAATATTTTATTTTTATATAATTAAATCATTTAGCTTTATTAGTCTAATAATAAAGCTAAATATTAGTATTGCTAAATATATATAATAGACATTTAGCAATCTTTGTTAAAATATTCGCTTATTGACCTTTTAAAATATTCTATATAAGACTCATTAGGAAATGCTCTTAATAATTTTAATCTTCGCCTTGATCCTGAAACTTAGCTCTACTTTCTTCTATTTTTAAATTTAAATATTCACTTATTTCTTCATAAGTACTATCAATATCTCTAATTATTGCTATATTAGATTCTAAGTTTCTCTTATAAAAATTAATATATGATTCTTTTTGACGTTGTTTTTCTGCATAATTAGGAACCAAGTATCTTTTTATATTCTCATCCATATTTGCCATCATTTCATCAGAATACAAAATCAAATGATAATTTTGAAACCAATATTCCTCACTATCTTTTTGTTTCAACATATTAATCTGTTCTTTATTAAACACTCTATATTTTAAGTAATATGATATTAATATTTGATTATTTGTTTTTATAACTAATTCTTTAAATTTCTCTAAAATATCATCAAATCCTAGTCTTTTTATTGCAAAATAAAAATATAATTGTTCATCATGAAATGTGTTTTCTAACGATTCTTGATATCTTATATTAAAGAACTTATATAATAATTCATTACTAGAAAAATCGTCTATTTCATTAAATTTATCAATAGCATAAAGCATCGATTCTGACGAAAATTTAAAAATAAAGCATAATTGATGATAATCATAATCCTCCATCTCATATTTATCTAAATCTAATTCTTGAAAATAGCTTGTTTTAAAAAAATTATTAATGAAAACCCTTTTCAACTTGTTATCAGATAACTTTGACATCCTATATATTAATTGATTAATAAAATATAATCTATTATTATCCCTTGTATCATCAAATTTTATATTACAATTAGCAATTAGCTTTTTCCAGTATCTTTCTACAATATTATAATTATTATAACTTTCATACGTCCATATTTCTTTTTTGGAATCATTTCTTTCCAAATCATATTTTTCTAATACCTCATCAAAAATAGTTATTACAGTATCTACATCATTTTTATTACAGAAGAAATAAAAGTCATCTGAAAAATATGATAATTCACATTGTAAATTCAATTCTGTAAACTTAGATAATATTTCATTTGATATATTATTTAAATTCACTTCTGCAAAATACAACGATAAATAATTGCCCATTATTAATCCATTAGTTGCACCTATATTCATATTTGATAAATACTGTTCATTATGACCTTGTAAATCAATATAATGTGTATATATCCTTCCATAATACTCTTTAATATCAACTTTTAATAATACATCATATATACATAATCTTTCAAAATCATTCTCCAATTGTCTATCAAATTCTCCTGATTCAAAATCACCAATCTCTACATTAGCTGATAAACGCTTATGTGCATAATCCATTGCTTGAATTGATTCAAAATTAGGTAAATCTTTAAAATGCTCATACGAAGCATTAAAATTTAATATATTTGGTAACTTTAAAGTACGATACTTATCATCACTCTTCTTTACTCTAAACTTAATTGGTGTAGTCCAGCTTAAGTCTTTTATATTATAGTTTGTGATATTATCTGGGAAAATTATTGTATCTACATCCAAAAAATTTTTAATCGGATTTTTAAAATTATATAAATTATTAAGTTTCATAAATTATCTCAATCCTTCCATATCATAATTTACTTAATTATAGATTTAAATTAAATAAATAACTTTCACCATTTTGTATTAATTCTTAATTTATCAAGTCCTTCTTTATCTAAAAAAGAGGATTCTATAGCATCAATATAATCATCATATTTTTCTCTATAACGCTCAGTTCCTTGCATTATATAGCAAACCTCTTTAGCCCTTGTTATACCTACATAATGTAAATTTAATGATTGTTCAATATTTTCATCAGTTACCCAATCACCTTCGTTTGGCATTATATATTTATATAAATCTAAATGAAATACAACTTTAAATTCTAATCCCTTAGATTTATGTAATGTCATTATACATATTTGTGAATCTTCAGCATGCTTATAACAAAGCATCTTATCTGAGCTCTTCAATATTTCTTTTAAAACATCTTTAACTTCTTCATTTTCATAATCTGGATATATAAGATTTGCTACCTTAAAAAATAGATGAATATTCTCATATAACTCTTCAACTTCAAGATTGAAAATTTTATTAACTAATAAATTAGCTTCATTAAAAAAGTTTTGATTAATTTCTTCATCTATATATTTTTCAACCAAATCTATAGAAAATATATTATTATCAAAATAACTCATTAGTAAATCACTAAATAAACGTGCCCAATATGAATTATATCTATCTAATTCATTCTCCGAAAATAATTTATGATCTGTTGTTAAATATTTATCTATCTGTTGTGCAGATGCATTACCTCTGCAAAGTATAGCTATTTCACTATTTTTACATACATTATATTTTTCCTTTATTTCATTTATTTTAGAGTCAATAGCTTCTGCTATTTGTTGTTCATTTCCATCTATACTAACCTTAAATACTCTTTTGTCTTCTAAATCTTCTACGTCTATTCCTAATAATTTTAAAGAATAATTTGAAATACTTTTATGACATCTATGATTTTGAGTTAATTCAAAATGTTTAAAATTTGAATCTTTCATAAGCCATGCTAAATATTTTGAATATCTATTACTAAATGCATAAATAGCCTGATTTAAATCTCCAACAGCTATTCCAACTAGACCTAACTTAACTAATTCTAAAAATATTTGATGTTGAATATCTCCACAATCTTGATATTCATCAATAAAAATATATTTATATCTAGCTTTTATATACATCTTACAATCATCAACCATATCAAAAATAAATTTTGCTGTTTCTCCTGTTATTTCTAAAAATATATTTCCATCTTTTAATGACTGTATTAATAACTTTTTAGTTTCTTCTGTAATACCATTTCTTATTTCTTCTAGCCCCTTATACTCTGGAAAATTATCTATTTTATCTCTTACTTCTAACTTCTTATTAGAGTTTGTAATATGTTTTGCAAAAGGGCATATAATTTGACTAATATAAAATTTATCTATTGTTCCAAAAAAAGAGCATTTTTTTGCTATATTCATTATTTTGCATCTAATTTGTAATTCTTCACTTGCTTTCCTAGTAAAAGATATTGCTATTACTCCTTGATAATCTAATAGTTCATTAGATATTAATTTAATTTTTTCTACTATAGTAAAAGTTTTTCCACTGCCAGGTCTAGCGGTTATTACAATATTACCAGGTTCATCTATTATCAATTGCTGTTCATCTGTTGTTACAACTTTTTTATTCATTACTGCTCACACCTTTACTAACCAATTCTTTAAGTTCTTTTAATGGTTTGCAGATATTATCATTTTCTATAATATTCATTGATATATTATTATCTATTAGATACATCAAATAATCTAACATATGCTCTGCTTTTTTAGATTGCATTAACTTTATTATTTCTTGCTTTTTAGTAGTTTCATAATAAGACGAAAGACTATCATATAACTTAGTATTTACTATGTCATTTTCTAAATCAACATCAGATAAATATATATTAAATTTCTCTAATTTTTTTCTTATAGCCTTATTTAGTGCTTGTGCTCCTTTAGTTACATTCTTAGTTTTTAGCCATTGATTCTTCTTCTTATTATTATCCCAATATTTCAAAATTAAATCATCTGATGAACTAGATATTAATTCTTTATATATTCCAACTACTCTTGAAATACCAGCATAATAGTAATATTCAATTTTTTTCACAGTCTTTTCAAATATATCATTATCAGTTCTCATAGCAAATGGTATATCTAATGCTCTACAAATCTTTATGTACGGCTTAAATCCAACACCATCAACAACAAGTATTGATATATTATATCTATCCAAATCAATACCTATTCCTTTAGCTAAAGCTGTAAAAAATAACTTTTCAGAAGGTCCTTCAACTAAAAAAACTGCATTTGAAAAAAATATTTCTGATGAAATGGCATCTATCCTATATCCAAAATCATTAAAACTTAATTGAAGTTTTTTGCTACATCCTCCTTGGGCAGCTTTTGTTATTTTATTTTTTTGATATAATCTTACAATTCTATCCGGCCTAAATTCTGATGCAATTTGTGGTGAATGTGTCGTAATTAATACTTGTTGTTCAAATGAATTTGACAAATATTTAGATAATTTTCTTTGTTGATGTGGATGTAAATGTGCCTCCGGTTCCTCTATTGCAAACATTGTTACTCTCTCTTGCGTTTGATTAAGTTTTTGTCTTGCAACCCAAGTAGCTAAATATATTTGATTATTTCTTCCATCTCCACCTATCTTAAGTGCACCATCTGACATATTATAGGATAACTCCAAATTCTCTAACAAATCATCTACATTATTATTATCTGTTGTAAACTTTATAGTTTGTCCCTCATTATTTATTGATAATTCTCCTAGTTCTTTATTTACTGAATTTAAAGAATTACTTATGTAGTTTAAGTTATCAATCCTTGTATTCATGTTTCCCAAGTCTTTTTGTAATTTATTAATAGACTCTTCATCTTCTTTTTGTTTACTTTCATCAAGCAATTCCTTAGTTTTTTTCAATAGCGCTTTCTTTTCCTTTGATATAAAATTAAATAAATTTCTATTACTATTTACATATTCTAGATTTAATCTTTTTAAATAGAATCTTCCTGTTTTTAATTCTAGTAAATCCTCTGATGGGCCTGAATATATAGAATACTCGCCATCTTTTTCATTTCTATATTGAACATAAGTAGTTCCATCTTTTATATCTCCGGAAAATGTACTTTTTAAACAATCTTCTTCTATATTAGTTATACATGCTGTTATTATAATTTGCTTTGCTTTAATATATGCATTATAATCACTATCACTCAATTCTAAGTCACTGTCACTTATACTCTTATCAAATAAAATTCTAAGTGCATATATTAAATTGGTTTTGCCAACATCATTTGATCCTATAATTAAAGTTTTACTTTCTAAATTAATAGTCTCATTATCATAATTTCTAAATCCTTCAATCCTTACCCAAGCAATTTTCACTAAAACCCCTCATTTCCTACAATATTTATATATAGTATATTTTAACATAATTCGTCATAATTAGTTATAATTATAGTTAACGTATATTATAAAAAAATTACTATGATAATAAAATTATCATAGTAATTTTAGATCAGATTATGTTATTGATTAACTATAAATTCTACTAACTTCCTCTAAAGTGATTATTCCATTTTGCTTAGGATTCTCTATAACTAACTGCATTTTTTAAATTACTTTTGTTATAAGTGTTAATTCAATCTTTCCTTTTTTAGATTGATAAAAATCATTTCCATAACATTCAATCATCTTTTTTAAATGACTATTAATACTTGATAAATATATAGAATAATCTGACAAATTATAAACTGTATTTTTTTGTTTGAGCAAGAGAGTGGCTTTGCCCCTCTCAATGACCCCCGGCAGACTGTGCATAAATTATAATTTTAATTAACCAATACTTTATTTATGCATATACTTTTCTATATAAATTAACATTATTAAATATAGTTAATAATATTACGGTATAAAGGGATTCTAATATCCCTTTTACACCTAATATTTTTATTACTCTTTTTAAATTATAGGTAAAAAAGGCAATACTAATCTCACCTCTTACGTTTTTAAAATTTCTAAGAAGTAGATAGGTAAAATTCATATTTCTTTTTAAAGTTCCAAATGGATGTTCAACAATACCTTTTCTTAAAGAATACTTATCTTTGCAAGTTTCTAATCTTAAAATCATATTGTCAACTGATTGACTACTTTCATTTCTTCTAATTACTTTTCCATTTTTAGCTTTAGTACATTTACTTTTATTAGAACATCTATTACAAACTTCTGAATTATTATATTCTTTAATCTTTGAATCTTTTTTCCTTGTAATAAGATATAATCTGTTTCCTTCAGGACAAATATAAGTATCAGTTTTATTATCATATTTAAATTTTTCAGAGAAATATCTACTATCTCCTATACCATTAGAATAACAAGGCTTTGAAACATATGTAATTATCTCTTCTCTTTCACACTGATGTATATCATTTGAATCGAAATATCCTTTATCAGCTAAAACCTCTAACGTTTTTACCTTGTAAATATCCTTAGCTTTTTTACTCATAGTATATAATTGCCCTTGATCTTGAGATAAATTATTTACTTCAAAAGTTGTTATTAATTTATTCTTGCAGTCTACAACTGCTTGTACGTTATATCCAACATCAGTTCCTTGATGTGCTCCAAATTTTACTGTTCTAGCATCATTATCTGTAAGATTAATCTCATTAACATCTGCTTCATCCATATTTTTTTCTAATTCATCATAATATTTTAATTTTTCTTTCAGATTATCAATTTCAATATTAATAAGCTCTTTATCTAATTCTTTCTGGTTTTCTAGTCTATCTGAAACTTCTATCTCATGCAAATATTCTTTAATTTTACTATTAGCAATTTCTCTCATTTTAATTAATTTATTTCTACTATAATGTTTTCTTTTCGATGCCGAAGCTTCCAGCTTCGTACCGTCAAGTGCTACTAATTCTCTACTATATAACCCTAAATTAATACAATAATTAACAAAGCTTTTAAAAATAGATTCTAATGCATCAATATTATCTTTTCTAAAATCTGCTATAACTCTATATTTAGGTTTAATATCTTTAATTAGCCAAATAACTTCTTTATTTATTACACATTGTTTTGCTAATTTTCTTGAAGATCTTATTCCATTAAAATATCCATAGATATATAATTTCAATAAATCCTTAGGATCAAATTTCGGTCTGCCCGAATCTTTATTATTGCCAAGCTTAAAACCTAATGATTCTATATCCATAGCATCAACAATTTTATCAATAACTCTAACTTCACTATCAGGTGAAGCAAAAGATTCTAAACTTTCTATTCTCATTTGATTTCTATCTTCCCCATGGATATAATTCATAATAAGCATCTCCTAACATTTAATGTTTAATAATACTTATAATACCATATCCCCGAAGTTTTCGCACAGTCTGCCGGGGGTTTTAAAATTTTCCAGAGACAAGTTTATGTTTTTTGTTAAAAAGCCACATTTCTTCAGCTTTTTATTGATGTTAGGATAAAATAATAAATTCATCAAGTCAAAATCCTTTTAATATTATCCCATATTTTCAATTAATTTTACTGTATTCTTTCTATTTTACAACTATGCTTTTTAGTTTTAGAATCATAACATATTGCTACTGCTAATACCTCATTATTTTCACTCTTAAATTTTTGAACATATTCTTTTTCTTTTATTTGTGCTAATGCTATATCTACCTTTTCATCTTTCTTTAGCTCAACAATAAATGCCTTATCTCTCTTTCTTATATCCGAAAGATTCATCTGCTAAAGCTTTTTCAAACTCTAACATAAGCTCTTTATTAGGAATCTTTAAATATCCATCATGATAAGATAAAAATCCTAAAATTATCATAGCTGAATATATTTCTTTCTTTGTTTTTGGAGCTTCTTGACCTGCCCTAAACTCTTCATTTATGATTATATCTATTTCTCCCCCTGATACCAGCTCTATTACATCTTCTCTAATTTCCATTGTTTTATACTTCAAATACTCTGCCACCTCATCCATAGCTCCAGTATTTGTCCAATAACTTTCACAGTGCTTGTTTTGTAATGCCTTTACTACCGATCTTGGGTTATATATTTTCTTACCTTTTATTGTTAGGTAACCATTATACCAATTCTCTAATTCACTAAATTTAATTTCATCATTCTTTTCACATAAGCTAATTACTTCTTCACTTGTAAATCCAAAATACTCATCAAAAATTCTATCTTTTAAAAATGTATATTCATCAAACATGTTAAGAGCTGAACCTGTTGAATATTTTTTTATTGGTAAAATTCCTGTCATATAACATAAAGCTACATAACTTTTATCCTTTAAAAGTTTCATTAAAAATTCTAAAAATTTATCTTGTTCTTCTAAATATAAATTTCTATTAAATATATAATCCCATTCGTCAAATATAAAAATAAACTTTTCATTTAACTCATTTAAAATATCCCATATAGCATAATTAGGTTTAATTTTAATATTAGGAAAAACTTCTTTTAAATCTTGAATTAAAAGTTGTATAATTCTATCAATATATTCATCACAGTTTTTATAATTATTGTTAACATCTGTGAAAGATATAGTTATTACATTGTATTTATTTAAATTCTCTTTATAGCTTTCACAATTACTAACATCCAAATTATCAAATATATCTTTAGAATCTACAGCTTTAGAATAATATGCACCAAGCATATTTGCTATTGATGATTTGCCAAATCTTCTAGGTCTTGTTATACATAAATACTTACTTTTAGTATTTATTTTTTTATTTATTAAAGAAATAATTTTAGATTTATCTACAAAATACTCTTCATTATATAATTCTTTATAATTTTCAAGATTTTTATTTGTATTTAAATATACTGCCATGTAGATCTCCTTTTTTTATTTGTCGCTTTTTTATAAAGATAAATTTTTCATATATTAATAATTGTAGCATAAATATTACTTTTCTAAACATAATAATAACAACTTCCTAACTACTAATTAGTAGCAAGCGAGTGACTTCGTCCCTCTCAAAGACTCTCGCGGTTTTAAAATTTTCATTCTTCTAAATACCCCTTAACTAATATATCTTGTTTGTACTTTTCCTTACTTAAAATTAATACCATCATTTATTTCTATTAATCTATCAACTGTAACCTTAAGTCCATGAACTTTTCTATGACAATTTGCACAAATAACTCTCAAATCATCAAGTTTAGTTATATGCCCTTCTTTCATATTGGCTACACTCACTTTATCATGATGCACATCCAAAACAATTTCATCATCTATACCACAAACTTCACAATATAATTTTCCATTGATTTAAACTCTTCTAATTTCAACTTTCTAGCTAAAGAATTTCTCTTCTTAACCTCTACCAATTTAGTTATTGTTTTTCCTTCTTCTATTTCTATATTTGAATCAAAATCTTCAACATTAATTTCTAAATAATCTACTTTAGATTTATCTTTTATTATATTAATTAAATCTTCTCTTGTATTATTAGTTTTATAATTACATCTATCAACATATCTTTTCCCACTAAATACTTCTTCAATTGTAAAATAAGATTGATTATTTTGATTAGGCAGTGCTATTTCATTAACCAATTCTATAGGATTATTTAAAATATAAAATTTATATTCCGATTCTTTATCATCAAAAGAAAATTTATTTTCTCTCTCATTTATATAGTTTTTTAATCTTTCCTTTATGAAAATATCAACATCTAAACTATCTATTTCTGAAATTTTATTTGGATTTAATATAATTGTTGTATTTAGCTCATATAACTTAGTCATAACTCCATTCTTTTCTCTAAAGGTATAAAATAATGATTTTTTATAAGGATATCTATTATAATCATTTGGATGTGCATGTATGCCATACTTATATATTAATAGTATGACTTATTCCACCATTTCCTATAATTAAAGTCATTTTTAAATTCTGAGTCATTAAACACTTTATTAACAAATTCATTCCAAAATTGATAATGTATTTCTTCTAAACTTACTATTTCCTCCCCCATATTTATCTATCCTTAAATTTTTAATATATTAACTTTATTTTAATCTAAATATCTCTATCTTTACTTCCATTATTTTAATCTTAAATAAATACTATCTATAATATTCTGTCCATTCTTCACACTTATCCAATGTCATCTCTATTAAAGTTTGATATGTTACTAAATCACAATTCTTAAGTTCTTCTTCTACCTTTGTCTTTTTTTCTATCCATTTTAATTGACTTTCAATTAATTTATCAAAATCCTCTTTATTCCAATCATTCTTAAAAGTTTGATACATATTATTTAATAATTCATCACTTAATCTATATACAACTCTTGCATTATCAATATTATTTATATCATATGATCTTAATGTTGATATTAAGGCACTATAATACCTAAAAAAGCCTTGTCCTTTTGTTAATACTTTTCCTATAGATTTCTCTTTCTCTAAATAATCATTTTCTATATCATAACTTTCTTCATAAGTTTGTTTGTCATGTTCCTCATTGTCATCATATTTTTCAGCAATTTCCTTATTTTCATCTACTTCATTAGTTTGTTCATTTTTATTTTCTTCACTAACTTCATTACTATTATAATTTTCAATACTATCAACAAAGTCCTTATTTAATTTTATTTTTTCACCTATTTTATATCCTAATATCCCAACTAAAAACATCGTTATTAATATACAAATAACAAACTTACTTTTACTAATTTTAAATTCCCCCTAACATATGCTATATTGAAAAATAACTTTTACTGATATTTCCTTTTTCTTTACTTAAATAATATTATTTTATGATTTATTTTTTATCATATGTCTAATAATTCTCATTAAGGAATAATAAAAATACTAAATATGTTTATACGATATTAAAGCTAATTCTTTAATGGGTAAAATAAGTGAATTATATGAAGTAGAAAGAAAAGATATAGAAAAAACAGCTAGTACAAAACTAACTGTATCCTTCTTCCATCCATATCTCCTAATAATCCCACTGGCTTTTCTTCATATCAACATGATTTTCATTCTTAAAAAATACACCTTCATCTAATAGTAAAAATTTTTGTTCCTTCCATCCTGGTGCTAGCCTACCAGCATAATTAACTACACGATGACATGGATATTTCCCATAAGACTCTGAATAACTAAGAATCCTTCCAACAAGACGTGCATTTTTATCCCTTCCAATAAGCCTAGCAATTTGTCCATATGTAGCTACTTTTCCCTTTGGAATTTCCTCTACAACAGAAAGTATTTCATAAATTAACTCTTCATTAATAACCTTTTTCATATATTATTCACCTATGATACAAATTTTTACTTTAATATATATTACATTTACATTATATTTGATATTTAGTTTTCCCTCACTACTAAAAATCCTATTCAATATATATTTAGATATTTTATTATAATTTACTTTATTATTAGCAACTCTACACTTGTTCTTATTAACTTCTAATCCTAAAGTTAATAAATATCCACTTTAAATAGTTTTTCTAAAATAATTATTTTATGGAATAATATAGTTAGGTAAAGTTACTATTATTAAACGTAATGAAGAATATAATATAAATGTTAAAGCATTTTCTTTTCCTAGGTATATTGATAAAGTCAGTCTCCTATTTATAAAATCATCTTCCATATCACAAATATTGTTAGCTAACATTATATTTGCTACGTTAACAATTAGTGATAAACAAATGCACCCACGAAAACTATAATTTTCACGGGTTTCATAGTGGTAGTAAATCGCAAGAATTATACTCACGCTTAAAGATTTATATAGAATTATTCTTCAATTAAACTATTTAAATTCAATAATACTTTCTATAATTAACAAGCTAAATATCTAAATTCTATACTAGTTATAGCTATTGGACCTGCAAAGTCATTAGTAGCTGGAATACGAGCAATACTTAACAATGCAAAATCTTCTGCTCTAATAAAATCATCTAATTTGAACTCTAGAACATAATGATTGTATTGTTGATTGCCTGGTGAGTTTTGAACTAAAATATTGTTTCTATTAACAGTTTGTGAACTACTATCCACTTATAGAAGTGGGAGCTTCTTGGTCAATATACCTAACGGTACAAGTTTAC
>OJMJ01000458.1_pt1 | contig 20597 bp, 10 predicted proteins | sample 1597181 | NCBI WGS metagenome assembly OJMJ01 (sample SAMEA2452126, study PRJEB22498) | human gut metagenome | biome: human feces; feature: human gut; material: feces | place: Australia | collected 2012
TATAAGTAGATGTTCAAGCCTGCTGCTGCCGCGGGTTAAAAACCCGCCCCCCAATCAGGAACGCCCCCCAATTAGGCCGATAAATTGCAGTAAACCCACACGATTCGTTACAGAGCCTTCATTTCCTTCATCGACTATATGTCATGCAGTTCCAAGACCAATGTCACAACTGGAGGTTCCATCGGCTGTGCCGATCAGCTCACCAATTGGGACGGAACACAGAAAATAGGATTGGGTGCATTGCCAAAGAAGAAAAGATAAAACCTTTATGGTGTCATCATAAAAGCACCACCTTTTTGCTATTTTGATATGACAAAAACATCTTTTCTTAAATGTATAAAGATTTACAATGCTTTCTTCTTTTGTCTCGGCAAGTTTCTTTATTTTTGTAGTCAAAAGTAACACTTCTTGCAAAAGAAAGTCTATCGGTATTCATCTAACCTCTGAGCAATAACATTGGAAGATAACACCACACAGCCTTTAACGGCTGACGCTTCATTGTATAATGGGCAACCTACAGACACAGGTTCATCGTGTCCAAGTGCAAGACTTACCTCTTGTACGCCCTCCATTCCTTGTGATGTCAGGAATGGAGTGTCGGTAGAAAATGCGCTTGTAGAAAAGAGGCTATGGTTTGTATTGCGAGTATCGTATGGTCGTATCATCAAGGCAAAACACTTTGCAGAAGCAAAAGGCTTAGAATGTTATCTTCCTATGCGATATATGCGAATAACGAAGCAAGGAAAGAAACGAATAGTTGAGCAGCCACTTCTTCCTTCTTTCCTATTTATCTACGCAAAACGAAGTCAAATTGACGTGTTGTTGTGCGATAGCACCAACAATACTACAGCCAAGAGGGCATTGCTTAGTTTTTACTACGACCATACTTCTTTTCGTGAAGATGCTCCTGATAAAAATCCCCCACTCACAGTTTCCGACTCTGCTATGGACAATTTTATAAAATTGACATCTGTAAAAAATCCTCATATCATTCCAGTTACTTCTGAGAATATCAAGTATAAATTGGGTGATGAGGTGGTTGTTACAGAAGGTGAGTTCACGGGGACACGTGGAAGGGTGGCGAGAATTGCAGGGCAGCAAAGGGTTGTAGTTGAACTGTTTGATGGATGCTTGGTGGCTACTGCGTATATACCGAAAGAGGCAATGAAATTACATACAGAACATTAAATCGAATAGTAATGATATACAAACAAAAAAATATATTGAGTCTCGACTCAAAAGAGGCTATGGATTTCTTCTTGAAATCAGAACAATACCATGGATTTGAACTTCCTGAATATTTTGTATTTGACGAACTGCTTAAAAAAGTAAAGGATACGATAGGAAGCATACCATATGAGGAATGTTTGCAAAAAGATGTATCACCCGAGCAGCTTTCAGACGTAAACCTTGACATTCTACTCAATAAGGATGGTCGCTATGCGGTTCGTCCTATTATTCTTGCAAATCCATTTTTGTATTATTTCCTTGTTCGTGAGATTACCAATGAACAATCTTGGAAGATAGCAAAGGAATTATTTGAGAAATTTCAAGTGCCACATATTACATCCTGTGCACTGCCAATTATTCCTAAAGAGAAAGAACCTTTCCATAAATCAACAACAATTCTGAATTGGTGGAGTACCATGGAACAACGTAGCATAGAGTTGTCTTTGGAGTATCGCTATATGTTCGTAACAGATATTACCAACTGTTATGGCTCCGTCAACCCGCAAGCATTTGATTGGGCGTTCTCGCTAAAAGGCACTAAACATGAAATGAAGTGCAATAACTCCATATCGGCAAACATTCAAAAATATCTTAGGGCATTCCAGCACGGACGCAATATAGGTATTCCACAAGGAAGTGCTATTTTTGATTTTGTTGGTGAAATAATACTCGGCTATTCAGACCTTCTTCTTCATGAAGCCATACAAAAAGAAGGCATTACCACTCCTTACGAGATTATCCGTTATCGTGACGACTATCGCATATTTTGTAACGATAAAGATGTGTTAGAAAAAATATCATACATATTGCAACATGTATTGGAAGGTCTTAATTTCCGTATGAACAGTAAGAAAACCAAAATAAGTGAAAGTATTGTCACTGATTCTATTAAGGCAGACAAACTTGCATACATCTACAACACACCAATATTCAATAAGAAAGGTGTTGACTTTGATAGTTTTGAAAAGCATCTGCTTTATATACTCATCTTTGCACGCAAATATCCCGATAGCGGTTCTATTAAGACAATGCTGTCCGACCTTGACAAGCGAATAGAAGAATGGCTGAAGCCTCAAACAAGAGAAGTTTCAACTATCAATTTAGAGGACACAAACAATACTATTGAAAAAAGGACAGAAACTTATCAGCGTAAACTTGTAGGAGGAAGTGTGCGAGCCATGTCTGCTGTATGCGTTCAAATAGCATTGGAAAATGTAGGATGTTGCCACTATGCACTCCGCGTCCTAAGCCGTATGGCTAATTCACTTGAAGATGAGCAAGAAAAATGGGATATTATAAGCAAGGCGTACGCAAAACTTTGCAATCAACCAAATTCTGATTACAACCAATTATGGCTGCAAAATATTACATATCAGAATGATAAGAAGAAGGGAAGTTCACCATACGATGTCAGATTGTGCAAAGTAGTGATGGGCGAAGATGTTGAACTTTGGAATAATAAGTGGTTAACTTCAAAACTTGCATTAAGTGTTTTTGGCATCAAAATCATTAATGATGAAACCTTGCGAAGAATAACGCCAGTAATTACTTTTAGAGAAACAAGAATTTATAATGAGATATACTAAACTCTGTTAGCTATGATTAAATACAAAAACAGGAAAGAACTTTTAAAAGCAACAGACGAAGAAATTGAGAATTTCTTCGCTGAGACCACCTTTGAGGGCATATACTCTTCTGAAATTAGAAGCAAAAATACGGACTTTTATAAGGGCAGTATTTCCAATATAAAATTAGAAGGACGTCCAACAAACATTGTGCCCACCTTCTTGAATGTGCCTATATCCAGTAAGCCCATTCCGGAAGGTCCCTGCTCATTCAAGTGTAGATTCAATCTTGCGGCATACAAGCAGGACACAACGAAATATATTGTCAATCTTCTTGGGAGTACTCTTACCGCCATAGATTCTATATTCCAACCAGAGATTATGGTGAGTTCGAAGGATTCTAAGGAGCAAGATCTCTTTGAAATGTGGGGAGTAGACAACTGTAAATGTATCGGTTTCTATCACTATGATGAAGAGAGTGAAACCTACATTGTTGACGACCTTCGTAAACCTAATTTTGACCATATTCCATATTACCCTGGTGATACGGAAAAGCGTCCTATTAAGATTACATATCCACATGAGATTAGAGGAATAAAGCTTAATGACTACTATTTGTTTACATGGAAGCTTTCTCATCGCAACAAATTTAATCCTTATGAGATTTATATAGATTTCGAGAACCAGCCTAAGCCGATTGAGCCTAAATGGTTTATTGACACGCTCTTTGATGATCGCCACAATGACAAATCAAAGAATTTTGGTTCTGCAACAAACTTCCTTGACACTCTAAGTAAACAACTCAGCGCCAAGGAGTCTACCTTCGTGTATGAGCTGCTACAAAATGCCAATGACTATCCTGTGGAAGGTCAAAGTGTGGATGTTGAGTTCTATGTTACGGACAACTATATACTTTTCATCCATACTGGTGACAAGTTCAATGTACGCAACATTTCTGGAATCTGTGGTATAAACGAGAAAGAAAAGGTCTCAAACAAGAAGACTATTGGATATAAAGGTATCGGCTTCAAAACCGTATTCCTAAATAACCACTACGTCTACTTGCGTACCGGTAAGTACTCATTCCGATTCGATCAAAAAGCAAAAAAAATTAAACGTCTTGAAGCCCCCTGGCCTATTTTGCCGGTATGGACAAACCACGAAGAAGTTGCAGCAGAAGTCAATAGTGTATTTGACACTGTAGATAAGAAGTTTCGTGTACAGATTGCCTTGCGCCCAGATGACAAAAATATGCTTCATCTGGGACGAAACTCGTACGCTAATCTCTTTAAGGAGGTTTTTGCAGATTCAAACATTATTCTCTTCATTCCTAACATTAATTCGGTTCGTGTCATCATAGACGGGAAGGAAGAAAGAGTCTGCTTCCGAAACAATGACGAATGGATTGTAGGTGACTACGAGGAAGACATTGAGCCTAACATCCAATCCCTTGTAAATAAGACTATAGACAAAGGCAATAGTCGTATTCCGGAAAAATACAAGGATTTCGACTGCACTAAAGTATCATTCGCATGTAAGCATGAGGGGGCTATCATTAAGCCAGTAGATAAGGCTACATTATACTGCTATTTGCCAACTAAGGCTTCGTGGGGATTCCCCTTCCTCATGAATACCGATATGATACCTAAAGGTGATCGCAATGACATAGAAACAGAGGTTAAGCTCCTGGACGAAGACGAAACGAACTTCAACGAAGTCCTTGCTGCGATTGCTGGTCGTAAGTTATTTGACTGGCTAAAGAATCTTTTGATGTCTCGTAAGTATCATCTTGGTTCGGTATTTTCACTTGTTCCTGATTTCAAAAAATGCAAGGAGGAACATGATTACTACGATGACTTTATCGCCCAGTTTGAAGACGAATTCAATGAATGTGTTGAAACAGAACAAATCGTGCCTGTGACCAAAGGTATTGCGAATGTTAAGAGTGTTGTCTATGACACAATTGGACTCACCACAGCAGGTGTGATGACTGATGATGAATTCCTTAAGTTCTCTGGACTGGACAACGGTTATCTTCCATTGCCATTACTTCGTAAGGACAAGAATTTCTTATCCTTCTTAAAACGCTATGCGGATGAAGACATGAAGTTTAACGAAGACAAACTTCATGATATGATGGATAACGAAGATTTCCAGACTTGGCTTAAGGTTCAGGACAATAATAACAAGTTCATTAAGTTCCTTCTTGACAATGATATGCTGGAGGACTTCATGGACGAAGAGATATTCTTGGAAGATGAAGGCTCTTTATTAAAAGCAGAAGCGCTCTACTATGATGTTGACAAGTACCTTGTAGATTTGCAAGCCTTTACAAATTACATCGATTTTCTGTCGCCAAAGACGAGAGAATTCTTCAAGGATAACAAAAAGTGGATGGAAGCGATATCCGGAAAGTTTGCTAAGTTCGATTGTGAGGACTTTGTGAACAACGAATTGCTTTCATATGCAAAAGTAGCAGGTACAATCAAAAGTATAAAAGACAAAGACACCTCTATACACTTCTTTAAGTTTTTGGCAGAAAATGTTGCATTCAATGACAATTTTAAGTCACTGCCGTTTATAGCTGATAACGACACTGTAGTAGATGATTTTAAGAATAAACTTATATTCTTTACATCCGAAGAAGGACACAAAGTTTGCGAGTCTGAATGGATGTCCTCAATAGCAGTAGCATTCGTATCTGACGATTATGCTAAAGCAACAAAAGATTATCTCAAAGAAAATTTTGGCGTTCTAGTATTCTCCGATGAAATTATTGTTAAAGATGTCGTCTTGTCAGAAGATTATCACGACGAAATCAATAATTGCATTAATGGGGATTTTTCCGTTAGCAAATCTTTCTTCTTGTATTGCTTCTCTCAGAAAGATTATTTCGAGTCAGGTGACTTGCGGAACTATTCGCTCCACGCGTTCGATGGTGATGGCAATGGAATTTGGTGTTTAACTGAAGAACATGTATATTTCCAATCTAATTTATACGACGAATTTGCTATAAAAGAATGGGTAAATTATGATTGGATGTATGCTCTCGATGAAAGCTATATGGAGGATGTTGCATCTCCTTCAGATTTGAAAGATTTTGTTGAAAAGACTTTCTGGGTGGAGGAACTTACCCTAAAAAAAATCTATACAGATATTGTTAAACCTCATTTAAAATCAGACTTTTTCAAAACAATCTGTGGAAATAATGATTGTGATGGCCATAAGAATTTAGATTTTCTCCACTATCTCGATGATAATTATGAACTTATTTTTGAAGAAGAAAAAGATAGCGATTCTTTCTTAGGTCTTGTAATTGTAACAGACAGAGTTTCGGATGTTGATGTAAATGCTTCAAATTTATATATTTATAATGAGGATCTAAAGTCTATTATTGATGAGGATTGGTTCCCTGATGATTTGGTATCAATATGCCACCCTGCCTATAGAAAATCTAAAGCACTTTCAGCAATAGGCATTAAGTCATTTAAGTTCAGTGAATTTTATGATAGCGTTGTAATTGATTGCATCGAAGATATAAATAGTGGTATCTGCAACAAAGAACAGAGCATTGGATTCCATAATTTTATAATTGAACATAGTAGAAACCTTACTTCCCAACAAATTGAAAAGATGATTGATGCTTCTGTTTTCTTGTATGGACAAGATGAAGCATCTAACACCTCGGGAGGCCATAAGATTCTAAGTTCTACAGCCAAAGAGGTGTTCGACATGGGACTCGTAGAATTTTCCGACCTTGATATTATAGACCCAGGCTACAAACCAGAAACAAACAAAGAATATTGGGAAACAAGACTCGGAAATACAAAGTATACCGTCAATCATTTCTTTACGTGGTTAAAAGATAATGAAGAAACATTCTGTGAAACCTTGCAGAATGAAGAACTTAACGTAAAGTTCTGGCGTTGGATGAAAAAGAACTCATTAGAGAATCACTTGTCTGATATACCAGCATTACCAGTTTTGTTAAAAGATGGCTCTATTGGTGATAGTGTTGACGCTGTCTATTTCTCCGATGAGTATATGGATGGAGCCGGAATCGAACACCTCGTTCAGGAATATGACGAGCAGGCATTGTTTATTAGCCCAGATTATATAGGCGAAGGTGATAGTGCTGAAGAGTGGAAGAGATTCTGGACCCTCATGGGTGTTAAATTCAAAATCGTTGATATTCTTGTCGAAACAGTCATACCCAAATTGGCCAATATTAATGATGAACACCTACCTCGTCTTCTTGCAGAAAACAGAGAGTCACTAGAAAATCAGTATGAAGAAAATGGTCTTGTTGCACAGTTGTCTGAACTTCGGGTGAAAGGATTTGACGGGGAATTCTATTCTATTAATGAAGCCATATATATAGATTGTGAAAAGGACGAACCTTTCCCTTACATCAAGTTACCTAATCGAATTTCATATCCATCGGCTGAAGAGCGTCGCTTAATTAAAGATATTATTGATGAAGTTGATGGAGATTGCGTCGGAACGCTCAACGAGTGGCAGCAACGTAAAATAGATTGTTACCTCTCGATGCAAGACGAAGACAAGGACTCTGTCCGTTCTTTCCATTACCAATTCATCAACGATCTTTCTCTGATAAGGAATAAAGACCGAGATGGTTTGAAAGAGATGAAGGGTATTGATAATATTCTTCTTCTGAATAAAAATGATGATTTCTGTAAAGCATCCTCATTAACTATGGGTTCTGTATATCACCCATTCTTTGATTTTGAAAAATGCGGTATTGAAAGCCTTGACTATGTCTGTGATTCTTATGACCTTGAGTGTTCTGAATATGTCGGCAAACTCTTTAGGGTACTTAAAGTCCATTGTGATTTCCAAAAAGAGGATGTTAATCTTCTTAAAGAGCGTGAGTGCTCAATTTACTTTTGGCAAACATACCTTACCAAGAAAGATGCTTCTATCAGCAGAATTAAGGATTTCATCGAAGATAACCTATTAGATAACCTTGAGTGTGTTCCGACGAAGGATTACATGAAACAGCCCAGTGAACTCTACTATGGAAGCGAAGTTTCGAGATGTGTGAAAGCAATAGAAGACTGGGAGAATAAGATTCCACTTTCTTCACTGCCCAAAATCGAATTGCCAGATGGCACCACTCTATTCAGCAAATTACCATTCAATGGTTCTTTAGGATTTCTTGATGCTTTGTATGCGCTTGTTTCTGTATCTGGTCAGGAACGCCGCACCCAGTTACTAAACTGGATGATTAACAGTTATGATAAATCATACGACGATAAAATAGAAGAATATAGAAATGACGTGCATGCATTATGGAAGAATAATAAGAACGAGGACGTGCAAATAAGAGATTTGTACGCTTTGGATTATAGGACAAAGACCTTGGATCAATACTTCGGTTCAAATCCCAGAATTATAAATAAAGCTTATTTCCCTACTGGAGATTCATTTAAGAAGGCATGTGATATACTTGGCATTAAGACCATAACGTCAGACGATTTAAAGATGGAACCCATTAACGATTTCGTCTATCATGATCGTGACGTTGACAATAAGATATTTGCTCTCATCTTTGCTGGAATGTGTGATATAGATAATTGGCAAGAGCTTTATAAAGATTATTGCCAGAAATTAAACGAGTTGGTTCTGCATAGATGTACATCTATCATGATAACCTATAAAGATGACGATGATATTAACCAGACCTTGAAGAAATTTTACCACAAAGAAGAAGATAATAATTTTTATTTTGTTAACTCTCTTGATAACAAACGAGTGTTTAAGTCTTTTGTGGAGGATTTCATTAAGTTTTTGGGGGTCAATACAGATGAAATAGCTGAAGACGTTATTGAAGACATTATGGATAGCAGAGAGAATGCTTTGGATATAGTAAAAAAGCAGAATCATCTTATGCTTGACGAGAACTTTAAATATGAACTTAACTGTCTTATTCCTGGAATCAAAAGTGAACTTTCTGGCAACGAAGCAGATGACAATGAGGGTGAAAGAAATAGAACTTATCGTCCTTCTTTTACTACCACAGAGCCAAATAACAATGAAGAAAATACAGATTACAACGAAACAGGACAAGAAAGTGATTTCAAACCTGAAAAAGAGGATGGCATAAACAAAAATGAAACCGCAGAGGGTAATAATATCACAAGTAAACCAAACAATTCACAGCCACAATATATGGATTCTCCACAATTGGGGAAAGTGATTGAGCGTGATGGATTGTCTCACGAGGAACAAGTTGCTGCTCATAAAGAGGCTGAGGACGCAATAAAGATGAAATTGGAAAAAGATGGATATGATTGCTCAAACTGGAATTTAGATACTCCCAATGATAAACAATGGTGCTCTTTTAATCAAGTGGAAGATATTGTTAATCCAAAAGGAGAAGCGATTAATATGATTGTAAAAAGTACCAAAGGCGGATACATTTATCTTAGTGCAACTGATTTTGAATTTCTAACGTCAAATAGCAATAATATTCTTATGGTATGGGACGGTAGAAATGTACATAGCGTAACAGCAGAAGAAATTTTCAATAAAAATTCAAATGTTAATTTGATTTTTGACACAGAATATACGCCAAAGCACTATTATGCTGCTCTCAGCAAGGTATTTCAATATATAAAACGAACCACTTTTGCTGTTAAGAATCCAAGTTACAATGCATACGATACAATAAAATCGTTTGGAATGGATTCTAAAACAGAGGGTGTTCAAGAATTGTTTGATGATAATGATTTATAAACAATGAAATACACGAGAAAAGATTACGAGAATTTTCTCAATGCGGAGTTGGAGACCCAAATGAAAAAGTACGAACAGATTGTTTGTACCAAAGCACTTGTTTTGAAAGAACGAGGTGAAGTCTTTGTTGGTCGCTTTATTAAGTTGCAACCTAATGGAATGGCCATTTTTAAGGTTCGCAATTCTGACAATATGCCTCGCAAAAATACATTTTGGACAGCTTCATTCCTTATTGGGGAAATGGGTCGTTTTAAAAACTGGGGCAACAATTCATGGGCTGACCTTAGAAAAAACTACCAGCGTACCTATTCTGATGCATTGTGTGCATGGATACAGAAATCAGAAGAAAATGATTTCTGCATCATAGGTATAAAAAAACTTACCACAGAATTCGCACAATTATTGGAGGCGGAGAGACCCATCATTGCATTTGGACCTAAAGATCCACCTTTGCAATACTTGCTGAATCTTATTGATATCGTTCGTGATTCTTCGTGCATAGAAACTCAAAAGATATTGGATTTCGATGAAAATTCCAGTCAATGGAATCCACTGAAGATTGAGGCAAAAGCTGATTTTACATCTCTTTTACTCAGCGATATGAAAGATAATAATTGTATTGTAGTTCAGGGACCTCCAGGTACTGGAAAAACATATCGTATGGCTCAACTTGCGGCTAAATTATTGGTCGAGAACAAAAGTGTCTTAATTACAGCTCTAACCAATCAGGCTTTGATGGAGTTGGCAAAGAAAGATGACATTTTGCCATTTCTCGAAAAAGGCAAGGTATCAAAAACAAGTTTAACTATTGATGAAAATAGAGAACTTTCAAAACTTCAACCGATAAAAGACAATCTTTGCAATGCTTCTTGCGGAAACCTTTCCTTGGCAACCTTTTATTTGGCAAGCGGATGGGCAAAGGAAGCGATAGATAAGCCATTTGATTATGTTATAATGGACGAAGCGAGCCAAGCACTTCTTCCAATGATAGCTGCCGCAGTGAAAATAGGAGAAAAGGTTATTTTGATTGGAGACCAAAAACAGTTGGCACCAATTATTGTAACCAATGAAGATATTATAAACAGATTCCATTGGTCGTCGATAATGAAAGGATTTGAAACAATTTGTTACAATTTCCCTTTCAAGTCGTATATGCTTAGTGACACATTCCGCTTGACTAAACGCGGAGCTGAAAGTACAGGTATTTTCTACAATAATGAATTGCACTCTGTTTCTGATGAGCAAGTAATTCCCTCACATTTATCAGAATTAAACCGACAAGGTGGTCCTATGTTTATTGGCTTGAACATGAAAATTGGCGACAAAGCCCCTATAAATGCTTTAGATGCCATTTTTCATTTAGTCAACAAAATTATTACCGAATCGCCTAAAACAGAAATCGCTGTTCTTTCAAAATTTAGAGACTCTGTTCGCCAATTACAAAAACATTTTGTATTGAAGTGGACAAAGACAAAAGATTTACCTGACAATATTCGTATAGAAACTGTAGATAGGGTTCAAGGATTGACAGTTGATTATTGTATCTTCTTCATTCCGAATGCCTCAATACGCTATTCTCTCGAAAACGAATTATTTAATGTAGCTACTTCACGTGCAAAATACAATACAATAATAGTAGCAGATAATGCTATTTTGAAAGAGAATATATCTGAAGAAGTTCGCAAATATCTTTTGAAAGCACAAGAAGATAAATTTGTGAATCTTGAACCAAGAACTATAACATCTGGTAATATTGGAGTGACAATAACAGGTAAAATTGACCTATCCCAATTTGAGAAAAAAAGGAAGGAATTAGTTGAAGGAAAAGAAAATGTCTATATCATTGATACAAACGTTTTTGTAAATTGTCCTGATATAATTTCTCGCATTGGGAATAAATATAAAATTGTAATACCAGCGAAAGTATTGGAAGAACTTGACAAATTAAAGCTAAAAGCTGGTGTTGATAAAACAAAATTAAACGAAGCAGCAAAAAACATTCATAATGCTTTCATTAAGCACTATTCTCAAATGGAAGATGCCAATTTATCCTTATTGCCTATGGGGTTTGACAAAAACAATCCTGATTGTATGATTCTATCTGTTGCATTAAAGTATAAAAACGAGAATCCGATACTTTTAACATCTGATAATATTCTGCTATCGAGAGCAAGTGGATTAGGTATAACAACATTATCACTCAAAGAGTTCTTAAGACGATAATAACTTATGCTCGAACAAGCACTACAACAATATCTCCTTCATGAATATCCGCAGGAGAATGCACGATGTGAATGGAAAGAGTTTAAGAACTTGAAAAACTCTTTCTGTGGTGACGAGAAAGACGATATCGTCTCGTATGTGTCCGCCATTGCCAATATGGAGGGTGGACACTTGGTGATTGGTGTCAAGGATAAGACACTTGAAATAGTTGGGACGGACATTTCAAGGATGACCTTTAATGGACAACCCGCCAATACGCAATCGGCAACCTTTAAACTGACGGAGCAATGCACTTACTTATCGTCAGAAGGACTGTCTATAGAAGAGTTTATAACGGATGACACCCATAAAACAGTATGGATTATCCATATTCCGAAGCATTTACCACGTCGTCCTGTGTTGGCGCATAAGAAGGCATGGCAACGAATAGAGGATTCTTTGGTGGAACTGACGCAGGAAAGAATGGCTGTCATACTTGAAGAACCTATCTATACTGCCAAAGACTGGTCGGCAGAGATTGTACCAGATGCAACTATAGATGATTTGGATGAAGTGGCTATCGCCAAGGCTCGTATGATGTTCAAGAAGGTGCATAGCCGTATTCCTGCTGAGGAAGTGAATGGCTGGAGTGTTCAGACGTTCCTCAGTAAGTGCGGATTGACGAGGGATGGTGGCATCACTCGTGCAGCCATCATATTGCTCGGCAAATACGAATCGGCATTTAAACTACGTCCTGCCGTTGCGCAAGTCACTTGGACACGACGAGATGCGAGACAAGATGTAGTGGACTATGAACACTTTACAGTTCCATTCATATTGACAGTGGATGAAATCCTCTCAAAGATAGAAAACCTCACTTTGCGTGAGATGCCTGGTGGTACGTTGTTCCCTGATACGATGAAACAGTATGATGACTACACCATTCGTGAAGCACTGCACAACTGCATTGCTCATCAGGACTATACGCTTCAGCAACGTATAAACTTTGTGGAGAGCCCTGGCTACTTGTATTACTCCAACGCAGGTACATTTATCCCTGGCACATTGGAGAATGCTTTGAGAAACGAAGAGCCACAGACTCATTTTCGCAATGAATGTCTGTGTAGAGCTATGGTTGACTTCAACATGATCGATACCGTAAGCCGTGGCATCAAGAAGATGTTCAAAGAGCAATGGCGCAGACACTTCCCTATGCCAGACTATGAGATTGATCAAGTAAAGAAGAAAGTCGTAGTACGCATTTATGGCAATGAAATCAACAAGCGATACACAGACTTGTTGAAGACAAATGACACACTTTCTCTATGGGATTGCATCTCACTCGATTCAGTGCAGAAAGGAAGAACCATTCATGAGGATGTGGCGCAAGACTTGCTCAGGCGTGGACTGATAGAGGACGAGCCTCCGCATTACTGCATTTCCCTAAGTGTTGCCAAAAACACGCATCAGCTTCCTTCTTATACTAAGTCAAGAGGATTGGATAAGGAGAAACTGCACCAGATGGTTCTTCAATATCTCAGTAACGCTGGCGAGGACGGTGCCAAAAGAGACAGCATCTACGAATATCTTAAGGATGTGCTTCCACAGAATAAGACAGAAGAGCAGAAGATACGTACACTTGGAGACTTGCTAAAAAGCATGAGTAAAGAGAACTTGATAAAGGCGGAAGGGCGAACTTGGTATATCGTGCCTCTATCATAGCGGACACATCAGATTATAGCGAATTCTGACGGTTTTATAGCGGATTCGTCATAATTATAGCGGAATAATTGTTGTAATTCCGTCGAAATTCGACGAAATTTATAGCGAAAGTGACCGATTATAGCGAAATCCGACCGACTAATCGACCTTTTCGGTCGAACTTAAATACAATGGATATGTTATTAGGAGACAAAATAAAGGAATTAAGAGACAAACATGAGGTGCTGCAACGTCAACTAGCAGCATATTTGGAGATTGACACTCCCATGTTCAGTAAGATAGAACGTGGCGACCGTAGGGCAAAAAAAAGTCAAGTGATTTTGTTGGCAAAGTATTTCCATATAGACGAAAAGGAAATGCTCACTCTGTGGCTTGCCGACAAGGTTTTGGATGCTTTGGAAGGCGAAGAAGGGCTGTGCCTTGATGCACTTGATACTGCAAAATTCGAATTAATGAATAATGATTAGAAATATACATACAAATGACATACCACATAAGAAGAGTTCTTGAATACAGTGAGTTTTTCCAAGGAGAAGCCCCTATTGATATAGTAGCAACACTAAAACTGTTTAATCGCAATGAACTGGTTCGAATGGCAGCCATCCTAAGTCTTCATTATGGAAACATGTATATTCCTAATAATGAACGCACTATCTTTTCCGAGAGTAGCAAGAAACATATTTCCAATATAAATAATTTATTTCAGTCTTACTATAAAAGAACAGGAATAAGCCCCAATGAAAAAGTACAAATTCTTACTTTTCGCACAGGGTTAGAGCTTTGGCGTCAAATTTTTGCAATACACACAGATGAATTTAAAGATGATATTGAAGAGTGTGATATTGAGTTTACTCTTTTTAAGGTGATTCTTGCACTGAATGAGAAAATTACAAGCTATAATAGAAGGACGGAAACGTACAGACTCGATGAACTAATGTTTCTAAATGGCTTTCTTACCAATGATACAAATAACTACTCTTTGAAAACAGTTCTTCAACCACAGATTTATTATTTTCGTATTTTAGTTGATTATATACCATCTAATGAGGTGTTGAGTAGTGCAACCTCCATTCTTTTTAGAAATTGGGGCATTAATAATTGGCAGCAATATTATGCAACTATAATTTGGTTGGCTTATGAAACAGATAAGTATTACAACAATAAACAGAATGGCCTTCCCATAATATCTTTGAAAAAAATGGAACTTAATGATAAGACGGGATTGTTTTCTTCCTCTCTTGTAGAGAAACTTAGTATCAACGAAGACGAATACATCCCCTTCTTGGATGAAGAAAGTCAATCAAGTGCGGAATGGAATATTGATTACAGACGATTTCGCTCAAAACCATTTGTAAAATTAAAAAATGGGGCTGGCTATTTAATTATAAACAACCAACTTCTTTGTGAACGTTTATTTAATAGCTTATACTTTGACTTTATTCCCCTTATTAATGGAAAGGAAGGAAGTTGTGGATTTTTCAATTATAACAAGGATTTTGTAGAAAAAATACTATTCCGTCAAACATTTTTTAATTGTTTGCCAACAAATAGTTTTTCATTTCCTATTCGAAATTCACAAGAGACTTCTGAAAGACCTAATGAGCCAGATTTCTATGCTCGTACAAAACGCGCAGAATTGATAATTGTAGAATGTAAGGCTATTAAAATGAATGGCGAATGTAGAGATGATGGAGATTACATTCGCTTACTTGATGAGTTACAGGAAAAGATAGTCCTTAAAACTCGGAATCTCGACAAAAGAAGAAAAAGAACAGGAGGACAACCAAAACCGATTGGAGTTGGTCAACTCATAAATCATATAGATTCTATAGAAGCAGATTCGTTCGAATGGGATAAGAATATTCCAGATGAAGTTTCTTATTATCCAATATTAGTATTTGAAGATGTTAGATTTCTTCAGCCAGGATTACTCTCGATTTTGAATCGATGGTTTTATGAGAAAATTGAAGAAATGCCAGAAATTAAATTATCAGAAATGGCTTGTAAGCCTATCATGCCCATTTCAATCAACACACTTTATCTCTATGATAATTTTATTCGCAAAAAAGGACTGCCTAATATTATTAATACATTTCTTGACAAGAATGCTATATTTGATGAGTCAACAGGAAAATACCAAATTAAAGAACTCGCCGATTTTGATGGTTATCTAAGGCAAAATCCTTTCAATAAATCAAATGAGGTGGCAAAATGGCTCAATAAAGCCATTAAGAAGCGTTATAACGTAAATACAATCATGGGGCTAATGCCCCTACAACCGTAAAAAGCACATCAATGAATTTTAATCATCCAAATGGAATGTAAGAAGCTTCACAAAAGGATTTTATAGGAATATTTTTTTCTAACAATCCTTGGGAACTTTATGGTATCAATTCGCCTTGATATTATAAAGTTCCTTTTGATTTACAAACACTTACGAAATGCTTGCTGGTTCAAATGTGGAGCCAGTTCTGTCACTCGTTCCACAGTGTAAAGGCCTTCGCATTGCCCTGCCAGTCGAAACGAGCAACACCGAAAGTCCCACGCCTGTGTACGTATATAGGAAGCACACTTGACAATGAACAATAGAATCGTCCGAAGCCAATGAGGGCTGTATATAATACACCCCATGAGGCATTCCAGTTGCTTTGTTCTTGACAACTTTGCTCGAACTGCCAGATTCTTACTGCGTCAAAACCAAAGCGTACAGTTACACCTTATATGTATATATGTCTGCCCAACCTCTGCCCTTCGGGACTTTCGGTATGGGCATAGACTTTACAAAGGTAATGAAAACCACTTTGTTTGGCTGATAAAGTATGACTTCAAGCTTTGATTTAACATTATTGAATATAATCATATCAAAGAAATCCACTTTTGTGCTGTCTTTCTGCTAAAAAGTTTGTATTATCAATGATTATTCATATCTTCGCGGCGTCAGTCCTCGCCAAGCCTCTTAACAATGCTCAAATCGTGCGAGGCGTTTTTTGTTTATACACATTTGAATATGGCGAATCTTATTCCCTTTACAAAACGGTTTGAATCTTCGGAAAATCTCGTTAATTTGCTTGAATCACGAGGTTTACAGATTTGTGACAGAAACAAAGCCATACAGTACCTTGACTATATTGGTTATTACAGATTGTCTGCTTTATTGCTGTTACTCGAAAAGCCCGTGGTCATCATTCAAGAGTATAAAACAAGCAAAATGCCATTCAGCCAGCAATTCCCATTAGTCCCGCAGGAGAATGGATAACGCTTCCAACAGATTCCATGCGTGCTTACTTTGATCTCTGTATCATCAAGTACTTTCTTAACGTTACAGATAATCAACTAATAATAAATACGTATTTTTGTATTTATTTTTTTGAAAGGATTTATGATAAAGCTGAAAGAGAATGAGGGGATTCCAAGAAACATCCTATTAATGATGTCAATCGTTAGCGGTCTGACGGTAGCCAACTTGTATTATAACCAACCCCTATTGGAGGAGATGCGTGCCTCACTTCGCATCAATGAGGTGGAGGCCAATTTCATTACAGTGATTACACAGATAGGGTATGCTTTGGGTTTACTGCTGATAGTGCCAATGGCAGACAAGTGCTCTCGCCGCAAGATTGTGACCACTTGCATGACGATTGCCATGCTTATGGCTTTGGTCATAGCTCTGGCCTCTAACGTTTGGTTGGTATGGGGCGCATCAATTATCATAGGTGCTTGCTCAGTGGTGCCTCAGATCTTTGTGCCGATGGCAGGTCAGTTCTCCCGTCCCGAACATAAATCCCGCAACATGGGCTTTGTCCTATCAGGCTTGCTCACGGGCATATTAGCAGCACGCGTAATCGGAGGATACTTAGGTGGCTGGTTAGGTTGGCGCTTGATGTTTGGCTTAGTGGCATTCATTATGTTGCTATCCTTGTTGGTCAGTTTGCGCATGATGCCTGTAATGCAGTCTTCCTTTAAGGGTAGCTATCATTCTCTTATCGCCACGATAGGCAAGATATATGTCGCCCACCCTCGCATGAGAAGTTACTCTCTTCGAGCAGCGTTCGGCTTCGGCAGTATGATGTCTATATGGTCATGTATGGCATTCCACTTAGCAGATGCGCCTTTTCATGCCGGTAGCGATAAGGTAGGAATGTTGGGGCTTTGTGGCGTAGCGGGAGCCATGGCGGCCAGTGGCGTAGGGAAATACATTCCACGGTATGGCATTGACAAGATTTCATCCTTGGGTCATCTCTTGCAAATCATTGCATGGCTTGTAGCCTATTTCCTAAGCGACACTTATATCGGGTTAATCCTTGCCATCATATTAGTAGACATTGGGGCTCAATGTTTGCAACTAAGCAATCAGAGCGGTTGTCTGAAAGAAGTGCCCGATGCTACCAATCGCGCCAATACCATATTCATGACTACACTATTTATAGGAGGTAGTATTGGCACCTTCTGTACTGGCGTTGCTTGGGAGCGCATGGGGTGGCTTGGCGTCTGCGCTACAGGTTTAGCCTTCGCCCTCTGCTCAGTCATTACGACATGGGTGATAAGCAAATCCGCTCAACGATAAATTACAGGCTCTATAACGAATTGTGTGGGTAAACTGCCTAATTGGGGGGCGGGTTTTCAACCCGCCCCCCAATTAGGCAGTTTACCCACACAATACATTATAGGGAGACGTAAACAGCTACTTCTGCAATTCGTCAATATTGACGATTTTGTTGACAATAGCATAAATGGTGAGTCCTGCAACAGAGTGAATGTTGAGTTTGCGTGCGATGTTTTTGCGATGCGTGAGTACGGTGTTGAGCGAGATGCAGAGCTGGTCGGCTATCTGTTTGTTGGCCAAGCCACATACTACACAGTGTACAATCTCGCGTTCACGTTCTGAGAGGGTATCTTCGGGGCGCTTGTCGTCTGCCTCAGCAACAGGGGCTTCTTGCACACCGACTTTCTTCTCAAGTATTTCAACCGCTGGGACAAAGATGTCGTCCTCTACCTGACAGTGAATGCGAAGGTCGGTCTCACAGGTAAAGATGTCGTACAATACGTTGTTCAACAATTCGGCCTGCTCGGTAGGAGCATAATACTTTATAATAATGTTTTTAAGTTCTTGCAATTTAACGTCAATGTTATTATGACCTCGTGCGAACTGCGAGATGCTATATTCCCCCGTACGATGGCCTTGCAAGAGTTGGTCTACGTAGCCAAACACTTTGCGATTTTCATGTTGCATGTGTTTGCGTACCTCGCCCATATAGTCGTCATAGAACTTTAAGATGAGATACGACACCTCGCCCGGCTGCGAACAGTCGAGTGCTTCAAGCAGTTTACGGCGTATGGCTGGCAACTGAAAGTCAAGAAAGTAAGTGTGCGCTTGCTTTAGATAATCTGTCAAACATTTTACCGACACTTGGTCAATGCTATCGGCCGCCCCTCGTGCTCCTCGACGAATAAAATTGGCCACTGATAGGAAGGTGGCCGTATCAACGCCGTGTGCTTCACACACCTGTCGCACAGTCTGATCGCCCACGCCAAGGGGTATGCCAAAACGCGATATCATTTGCAGCAATGAGGGTTCGTCGCAAATCACATCGCACATGTGATCGGTTTCCTTATAATTATAGGTGCTATTATATACCATCGCGCGTTTCTTCTTTGACGTTTTCTTCTTTGACGAGTTATTAGTTGACGAGTTAACAAGTTAACAGGCAAATTACCTTAAATTGATTAAAATTCTTTCTCGTTAACTTGTCTACTTGTTAACTCTGTTCCTTTTCACGCCTGCAAATTTAAACATTCCGTCAAAATACTTATGTACCCACTTTTGGGTATTTTATGTTTTAAAGGGGTAGAATAAACGAAAAACACTTCACCCTATACTCACCTTTTTTGCTAAAAGCGGGTGATTGTACCCCCTTTTTACACTCCGTAACTTTGCACTCGAAAAATTTAATAATTAATGCAATGAAACATTTAGCATTAAAGTTGGCTTTAGGTGCTACCTTACTCCTTATAATAGGAGTAGCCTCAACCACTGCCAACACAGAACTTTCAGCAGGACCACACATTGACGGCATGACATGCGCCACACCTCCCGAACGCCCTGCGAAGAAGGAGAAAGTCTCTAAGCCTGAGAAGAAGCAAAAGAAAGCTAAGAAGGCGAAGAAAACGAAAAAGACGAAGGAAACAGATAAAAAATAAACAGAGTTGGCAAGCGGCAAAAAGGATGTGGGGACAGTGCACAGACCGAAAGGCTCGAAGTGAGACATCGCGTTTTTTTGAAACCATCTCGTCGCACAACAACTTTAAGGAGATTAGTAAAAAGAATAATGACTCACACAGCAGGTTCGGCTGCCAAGCTTCTCACACCTTGCATCATTCATTCTTTATTCACACCTCTATTTGCACAGCTTGCCACTCTGCTTTTTCTTTAGAATTGATTTGAAACTATACAATATATAAAGAATAAAGAATGAACGCAAAAATTGCAACGCTCACCCTTAGCGCACTCGTTGCTGCTAACCTCTCTGCCACGGAAGTGGAAACGGAGGTAAAGGCTGACAGTGTTAACACCGTGAGCACGACTCAAACTAAAAGCAACACGAAGAAGCTACGCCAAGTCAGTGCTGATGAGGACTATCAAAAGTTTCGTTTCGGTGGTTATGGCGAAATGGTAGCAGCCTTTAAGGACTACGGCATCAACCGCTTCTATGGCGGCAACGACGGCAACAAACGCGACCACCGCAACACGATTTCTATTCCTCGCTTTGTACTCGCCCTTGATTATAAGTTCACACCGAAGTGGATTCTCGGTGCTGAGATCGAATTTGAATCGGGCGGTGTAGGCACGGCCTACGAGATTGAGAACTCTGAAAATGGTGAATACGAAACGGAGGTTGAAAAGGGCGGTGAAGTAGCACTTGAGCAGTTCCACATTACGCGCCTCATTCACCCCTCCTTCAATGTGCGTGCTGGTCACCTCATCTTGCCTATCGGCTTGACAAACTCTCACCACGAACCGATTAACTTCTTTGGCACTACACGTCCTGAGGGCGAAACGACCATTATCCCTTCAACGTGGCACGAAACGGGTCTTGAGATCTTCGGTACGTTTGGCCAAGA
>OJMJ01000460.1_pt1 | contig 20578 bp, 17 predicted proteins | sample 1597181 | NCBI WGS metagenome assembly OJMJ01 (sample SAMEA2452126, study PRJEB22498) | human gut metagenome | biome: human feces; feature: human gut; material: feces | place: Australia | collected 2012
ACGAACCGCGTCATGGCAGGTATCGCACTTGAATACATGGAACGGATGGGAATTAAGGACACACAGTTCTTCATCGCCCGGCACTTTGACAAGGAGCATCCGCACGTGCATATCGCCTTCAACCGTATTGACAACAACGGCAATACCATTTCGGACAGGCACGAGCGTCTGCGCAGCACCCGTATCTGCAAGGAACTGACCTTGAAATACGGCTTGCACATGGCAAATGGAAAGGACAATGTAAAGCGCAACCGCCTGAAAGAGCCGGACAAAACGAAGTATGAGCTTTATGACATCCTCAAAACGGAAGTCGGCAGGTGTGGGAACTGGAATGTGCTTGTCGCCAACCTGAAACGGCAGGGTGTGGAAGTGTATTTCAGCCACAGAGGGCAGACTGATGAGGTACAGGGCGTTGTTTTCACCAAAAATGGCTATCGCTTTAATGGCTCCAAAGTGGACAGGCGTTTCAGTTATTCCAAGATTGACGCAGCTTTGCGTCACGACAGAAATGAGGAACACATGAACTTGATGCCGAAAGCCTGTAGAATAGATACACCAAGCGCACCATCCGGCACGTCACAAAGCGAGTCATTCAACAGCTCGTTGGGATTGCTGAACGGTGGAGGATCATCTTACAACGCAGCTGATGCGGAAGCCAATCAGAAAATGGCAGATATACTTCGCAGGAAGAAGAAACGTAAACGAGGAATGAGGTTGTAAACGCTCTCAAAATACAAAGGAGATTAACAGGTTTACTCTATGGGCATTATTTGTTAAAGGCGTGCAAGAGTCTGCTCTACGAATGCTGAAAGCTGGCCGACAGTTTCTATGCTAACACTGTAGCCACCTTCGCTTCCTGCTTCGCTCCCAATATACTTAACAAGTTTGAGGAATGTTATCATGGCGAGTACCGCACATTGGAATACTTCGTTGAATATACTATCAACGATTTTTACCATTTCGGCAAACTTATGAGACCTCTCTCTTATTACTTCCGTTTCATGAGGTATGGCTTCGACCTCGAATGCGACTACTACTTAGAGGACGGCTATGTGTTCCGTTCCTACTGAATAGCTCCATTTCTATGACAAGGGGTGCTCCGCAAGTAGCGCCTCTCATCGTTTAGGTATAGCAACTATTTAGTTATATGCTACGCCACGAATAGACGAGAATACGGAATTGAACAATGTGTCAACTTCAATACTAAAATCATCCGTTTTATTATTTTTATTATTAATCAATAGTACAAAACTACTATTTTCCTCAAAGTTATATTTATTTTCAGTATCTGGATTACCAGATCTATATCCTCCATGAACAGTCATCATCACCTCAGACATACAATTTATGAAATAACGATATATTAGTGGTAAATATATCGATTTCCCTGTTGGTCCTGTAACGATATACCCCTTATAGTTCTCTAATTCTATATACTTCCATGAGCATTTCTCCAATAATTCAGACAGTTCTTCTTTTGATGGCAACCGTTGTGTCCCTTTAGAAATTTTATATGCGGCATCATGCTGTTCGTCGCCATAGATAATCGATTTGAATTTTGCTAATTCAATAGGATACGGGATTGCAGAATATTCCGATATTTTCTCATACTCAAATGTCTCAATGTAACTTAAGCTTGCCCAACGGAAAAAGAATCCACAATCCCATATATTGGATGCTCCGATATTCTTTGAACTCCATCTAACAGATAAACCTAAATCAACAAACTCTTCCTTTGAAACAAAACGAAGAGCGTCTGCGATAGATCCTTTGGGAAACATTTTGTCAAGTTCTCCCTTTGCCATTTCTTGGTAAAATTCCTCGTCAGAATTATACTGCGGTTGTGATGTTGTACTTTTTATAGGAGTTAAATCCAGACTATTATAGCTATTAGGTATCCTATTTATATCTTCAATCTCATCAAGGATTTGAGACTTTAATTCCCATTCTCTTTCTTGGCGTTCTTCCTCTTCCCAGTCTTTTTCATCCATAGAATAATCATAGGGATTGATATTTGATATATGGTTATGTTCTGAATCGGATTTACGATAACTTAATTTGCTTATGACATAAATAACACCAAAGAATAGTATAGCACCAAGTATGGTCTCTCCAAAAGAAATTCCATTTTCTTCTGCCTCCTGTTGCGCTTCGTGCATATAAACGGACTGACCATAGGAAAAAATGGTCATCAAAGAAACGAATAATGTTATAATATACTTTTTCATGTCGCAAAGTTAACGATTTTCTGCGAGAAAACATTGTCTTTAATGATGTCTAATAAAATATCACAAGTAAGTTTGATGCGTTTCCGATTTTTATTGCTACTTTTGCATCAAGACGAGTGACAATGATAGCAACTCGCACCAGAACGTAGAAATAGACACGGTTGCCAAATCATTACCTCATTTTTACCTTATCCTCTGAACCGCCTACAAATAAAGAGGTTATAAAAATCTTCCAGAATTACATTATAACTTTGCATACTGAAACGCTATGTAAAGCATTTCAGTAACACTTTTCCTGCATTGTAAAGTTAATCAGTAAAGTAATAAAAAGAGAGTGAAGTAATTTAGTAAAACAACAAGAAAAGTGTAAAGTAAAATCAGTTATAGTCACCATGAATAAGCCTCCCAAAAAGTAATATATATTAAATGCCAAAGTAATATATATTAAATGGCAAAGTATATTATATTAAATGGCAAAGTATATTATATTAAATGGCAAAGTATATTATATTAAATTGGCAAGTAATATACATTACTTTGCCAACGATAATGTTATCGTTTTTCTAGCTATTTAAGAGGGGTGTGTAGAAGAGGCGCTGACATGTCAAAACGAAAGTTAGATAACCGTGGATGGTGGGTACGGATGCGGAATAGCTTACATATCGCCACATATGAATACGAATATATTAGTTTTTGGGGCTAAAAAACGAAATATTGTTATTTCAATGCATTTAAATGATAAAAATATAGACAAACAATGTAGGATGTCATATTTTTATATTAATTTTGCCATATAATAACAATACACCACATGAACAACGACAATGCTAACTTGCGCCAACACAAGGTGCTGCTGATATATACCGGCGGCACTATTGGTATGGGACGCAATCCACAAACTGGTGCTCTCGAACCCCTCAACTTCGAACACCTCATTGCCAACTTGCCAGAATATGCCTATCTGAAGACGGATGTAGACGTTTATCAGTTTACTCCTCCGATCGATTCATCGGACATTTCGCTTAGGCGTTGGGCACAAATTGTGCGCATTATAGCCGATGGCTACGACCGTTATGACGGATTCGTTATCCTGCACGGCACAGACACTATGGCTTACACAGCAAGTGCCTTATCGTTTATGCTCGAGAACCTTACGAAGCCTGTTATACTTACTGGCTCACAATTGCCTATTGGACAGCTGCGTACAGACGGCAAGGAGAACTTGGTAACAAGTATTGAGTTGGCTTCGGCTTACGATGACAATGGTCGTCCAATGGTACCTGAAGTGTGCATTTTCTTTGGTGGTCGACTGCTTAGAGGTAACCGCAGTACCAAGAAAAGTGCCGATGGTTTCAACGCTTTCAATACATTCAACTATCCGCATCTATGCGAGGCCGGTGTAGAGTTTCAGTTTAACCCTCACTTTATATTGAAGCCCGACTATAGTCGTCCGATGATTCCGCACTATGCCATGGACCCTAACGTAGTGGTGTTCTCGCTATTCCCTGGCATTCAACAGAATATTGTGCGCCATGTGCTTGAGGCTCCTGAGTTGCGTGGTATCGTTATGCGCTCGTTCGGTAGTGGCAACGCTCCGCAAAAACCATGGATTAGGCAGCTGCTTATGGACGCTACAAAGCGTGGCGTAACTGTGGTAAACATTACACAATGTGTGGCTGGTAACGTAAAGATGGGACGCTATGAGGCAAGCTATCAGCTAAAGGATGCCGGAATAGTAAGCGGTTACGACTCTACTGTAGAGAGTGCCGTAACCAAGTTGATGTTCCTACAGGCAAGGTATTCCGACTGCCACACTATACGCAATTTGATGAATACAAACCTTTGTGGAGAGATAACAAAGTAGAAACACAAGTTGATAAAAACAGAAAGAAAAGTCCCCAAGAAGCGGTTGCTTCTTGGGGACTTTTCTTTATATTGATATAAGATACAAATTGCTTATTTAGCGTATGCAACCGAGCGAGTCTCGCGAATAACGGTAATCTTAACCTGACCCGGATAAGTCATCTCAGTCTGAATCTTGTTTGCAATCTCGCCCGACAAGCTCTCGGTCTCCTTATCGTCCATCTTGTCTGCTCCGACGATGACACGCAACTCGCGACCAGCCTGAATAGCGTAAGTCTTTGTAACGCCAGGATAAGACATTGCGATAGCTTCAAGGTCGTTAAGACGCTTGATATAGGCCTCTACTATCTCGCGGCGAGCACCTGGACGTGCGCCAGATATAGCATCGCACACCTGTACAATAGGAGCAAGGAGAGTGTTCATCTCCATCTCGTCGTGGTGAGCGCCGATAGCGTTGCAGATATCTGGTTTTTCCTTGTACTTCTCGGCAATCTTGGCACCATAAAGAGCGTGTGGCAATTCGCTCTCCTCATCGGGTACCTTGCCTATATCATGCAATAGTCCGGCACGTTTAGCCTTCTTGGGATTCAAGCCAAGCTCGGCTGCCATAACGGCGCAAAGGTTAGCTGTCTCGCGTGCATGCTGCAATAGATTCTGTCCGTAAGACGAACGATACTTCATCTTACCGATGATACGGATAAGTTCAGGATGCAAGCCATGGATACCAAGGTCGATAGCTGTGCGCTTGCCAGTCTCGATTATCTCGTTGTCGAGCTGCTTCTTAACCTTGGCCACAACTTCCTCGATACGTGCCGGATGTATACGTCCATCGGCAACAAGCTGATGTAAAGCAAGGCGACATACCTCACGACGAACGGGGTCGAATGCAGATATAACGATAGCCTCTGGGGTATCGTCTACAACGATCTCAACTCCGGTAGCTGCCTCAAGTGCGCGAATGTTGCGACCCTCGCGTCCGATGATACGTCCCTTAACCTCGTCGTTCTCGATATGGAATACAGATACAGAGTTTTCGATGGCTGTCTCGGTAGCCACACGCTGTATAGTCTGGATAACAATTTTCTTGGCCTGAGTGTTGGCATTGAGCTTAGCCTCATCCATAATCTCGTTAACGTAAGAAGCTGCATCGGTGCGAGCCTCGTCCTTAAGGCTTTCAACGAGACGATTCTTAGCCTCGTCGGCGCTAAGACCTGAGAGTTCCTCGAGTTTCTCGCGCTCCTTAATCTGCATTTTCTCAAGTTCCTCCTGCTTAAGCGCAATAAGTTTCTTCTCGTTCTCTATGCGTTGAGCACTCTGGTCGCATTCCTGCTTGCGTCGGCCAAGTTCCTCCTGACGCTGATTGAGCGATATCTCGCGTTGCTTCAAGCGGTTTTCGCTCTGCTGTATCTTCTGGTTGCGCGATTGCACCTCCTTTTCAAGCTCAGCCTTCTTGTTGAGGAACTTCTCCTTGACCTCAAGGAGCTTCTTCTCCTTTATAACCTCAGCCTCCTTGTTGGCGGCTGCAATCATCTCATTATATTTTCCCTGTATTACGTAGCGGAAAATAGTATAGCCTGCTGCTGCGCCTATTATGAGGGCGAGCACGGCACTAATTATGATACCTAACATTATTATATTTTATTATACATTATTTATTATATACGTGATTGTTCACAATTTTGGGTTTGGTGGCTTACTCCTTCTTCAGCACATCCTCAATTTCCTGTGTCAGTTTGCCGATGATGTCCTTATAAGGCTTAGTATCGTTGCGCGACAGTTCCATCTGATAGCGCAAGGCAATATCGATAAGCGCCATATAGAGCAGTTCTTTCTCGTTCTTTGGTCCTTTGTATCTCGAGGCATAGGCATTAACGGTGCTCGTAATGAGCTGTGCGGCATCGCGATAGTAGGGTTCGTCCTCAGGACGCACATTGACTGGTATCTCGGTGTCGTAAACATGAAGCCTGATGCGCAACTTGTCTTGATTTTCTTCTGCCATAATATTGAAGTGTTATTCAGTCGACTTGCCCTCGCTTACAAGCGTAATACACTTGTCTACGTCTCTTATCAGTTTGGCAAGAAGCTTTTGGGCAGCCTCCATATCGCCATTGGCAATCTCGACCATACGTGCTACTTTCAGACTCTTGTAATCGTTTTGTAGCTGAATGACATGCGCCTCAAGTTGACTAATGCGTGCTTTTTGCTGTTCGATTGTTGCATTAAGCGCGGCATTATGCCCCCTTAATTCTTCGTACTGAAGAATCATCTGCCTGACACGGGTAGTGAAAAGGTCGATAGATTTGGCATCAGCTTCCATTATGCTACTATTTGATTACAAAATTAAGTTATTTCTGTGAACGGCACAAAAAAATGTAACAGTTTTTTGAGTCGTTAGCTTATTTCTTTGCCTCTTGGTCGTCGGTTGGCTTAGGTTCTTTCTTGGCAAGCATCACCACCTGATATACAAAGTCGGATATCCACTTCTGCGAGAAACCAAGTCGATTATTGTACTGGCGTATAGCCACAACAGCCTTAAGCACGGCAGGGTCGGTATAATCGTTCTTGGTAAATAGTTCGGCAACGGTCTTCTCTGTCATCTTGTACAAAGCACTTTTGAAGATAGAAGGCAGACGCAACTTAAACTTCATAAGGTTGCCCATAAGCATCATTATGTCCTGTGTGAATCCCTGGAACTGAATGAGATAAACCTGGACGTCCTGCATCTTGCGGCAGTTTTTGCGAATACTTTGGTCTACCTCCTTGAAGAATAGGTCGTCGGTGCCATAGATATCCTTTAACATCTTGCGGCATGCGCTCTTTTCGCCAAGTCCCAGCTTGTTGTTGACAGTCTGCACATGAAGCGTAGACTTGAACACACGCAGATCGGGTAGCATGGCAAGATTGGTAATACCAACGTTTGCGGCTATAGAAGCCTGGAAGTAAACACGCACAAGCTGCATGTAGTCTTCCATTCCGCCTGTTTTGTTATTATCGTCCTTTCTGTTGAAAAGTTTTGATAAGAATCCCATGTTTGTGTAATGTTTATATTTTAAATTTAACCTTGAGGAAAGGCTTCGCGCCATAATGTCGTCTCCATGTATTTAGGCGAACGGAGGGCAAAGCCTATCATATGCAAAATTAATAAAACTATTCCAATCTCGCAAAAGTTTTGGAGGTATACACATAAATATTTGACAATAATATAATAACAGGCATTTTTTAGGTCTGCTTATGGGCTTATTCCAACAATTATTAGTATCTTTGTACGCTTTTATGCGTTTTCGAATCATTAATTAGTACAACACACCTCACGACTATGAAAGGAATTGTTTTAGCGGGTGGTTCGGGTACTCGACTTTACCCCATCACAAAGGGTATAAGCAAGCAGCTTATCCCTATATTTGACAAGCCAATGATATACTATCCTATCTCCGTGCTCATGTTGGCGGATATTAGGGATATACTAATTATATCAACTCCAGACGATCTGCCATCATTCAAGCGACTGTTGGGCGACGGCAGCGACTTGGGGGTGAAGTTTGAATATGCCGAGCAACCATATCCGGGCGGTTTGGCACAAGCATTTATCATAGGAGCCGACTTTCTTAACGGCGATTCGGCATGCCTTGTATTGGGCGACAACATATTCTACGGAGCCGGATTTACACAGTTGCTGCATGAGAGTGTACAGAATGTTGAAAAGGAAGGCAAGGCTACGGTATTCGGCTACTATGTTAACGACCCCGAACGATATGGCGTGGCTGAGTTTGACAGCAACGGCAACTGCCTTAGCATAGAGGAGAAGCCAGAGCATCCAAAAAGCAATTATGCCGTGGTGGGACTATACTTCTACCCTAATAGTGTGGTAGATATAGCCAACCATATAAAGCCAAGCAAGCGTGGCGAACTGGAGATAACAACCGTAAACCAGGAATATCTTGCCAAGGGAGACCTAAAGGTAAAGACCTTGCAACGCGGATTTGCATGGCTTGATACTGGCACACACGACAGCCTGTCGGAGGCAAGCACCTTTATAGAGGTAATTGAGAAGAGACAGGGACTAAAGGTGGCATGCCTTGAGGAGATAGCTTACAAGAAGGGATGGATTGACAGCGAGAAGCTTAAGACCATAGCTCAACCTATGTGCAAGAACAACTACGGTAAGTATCTGCTGCAACTGGCTGAGGGCGAGAAGAAGTAAGAAAAGCTGATTTATATAACAAGAAACATAACATAAACACTTAGACTATTAAGTGCAAACAAATTATTGCTGATAATAAAAAATGGAAGAAAACAAAACCGCAGGATTGTACAATGTCCAGCAAGAAAACGAAACCGAGAAGTCGTCGTTCGACATTAGGACGCTTTACACAATGGTTGTGCTCAACTGGAAGTGGTTCGTACTGTCGCTCATCGTTTGCCTTAGCTTGGCTATGGTATACCTTAAGTTAGCCACACCTATATATCAGGCCAACGTGAAGCTGCTGATTAAGGAAGACCAAAGCAACTCTAACAGAGGATATGCCGGAAAGAGCCAGTTGCTTGCCTCGTCTACACTTGGCATTATGACCAACTCGGCAGGAATAGACAACGAGATGGTTATTCTTGGATCGTCAAACCTTGCAAGCGAGACTGTAAAAGACCTCAAGCTATACGTAAACTATTGGATATCAGGACGCATAAAAGACCACATCATCTACCGCACTCAGCCGGTGAATGTAGACTTGGATGCAAACAGTCTTGAAAACCTGAAGATGCCTATCAAGCTTAACATCAAGCTTGAGAAAGGTCAGTATCACATCACTGGTACCTACGTGTATGTGCCTAACGACCCCGACAAGATGCCTATTAAGCACAAGATAGACCGCACCACAGCGCGCCTACCTTTCAGCATCAACACCAGCGTGGGTATTATAAGCTTTAATGCAAACCCTGGGTACCAGATGCCAGAGGATCGCTCGCTTAAGGCTGTCATCGTATCACCTAAGATGGCTGGTAAGATATATGCCAAGTCAATGGCGGTAAGCCAGACATCAAAGACCACAACAATAGCCGAACTTGTATTGAAAGACGCTGTGCCTATGCGTGCCGTAGACTATCTGCGCCAGCTGTCGGTTTGCTACAACCGCCAAGCCAACGAGGATAAGAACGAGATAGCAATGCGCACAGAGCAGTTTATCAACTCGCGTCTTGAGAAGATAAACAATGAATTGGGTGCTACAGAGGGCGATCTTGAGTCGACTAAGCGTCGCTACAACATCATCGACCCGAAGATCAACTCGGCTCAGACTATAGCCAGCTCGGATGTTTACACACAGAAGTTGGCCGAGACAAATATGCAGATTGAGCTTCTGAGAAGTATCGACGACTATATGAACGAGCCTGTAAACAAGTATCAGACTCTGCCTACCAACGTGGGTTTGACCGATCCTACAGCCTCGGCTCTTATAAACAAGTACAACGACATCGCTATTGAGCGCAACCGCCTGTTGCGTAGCGCAAGTGAGAACTCGCCTGCTGTAACTCCACTTACAGCACAGCTCGACGACCTTATAAGCAGCATACGCCGCGCCATGAGCCAGGCTCAACGCAACGCAGACATACAGCGCAACAGCATACAACAGCAGTATAACACATATGCAGGACAGATATCATCTAGTCCGGAGCAGGAGCGCGTGCTTACACAGATTGGACGTCAGCAGGAGGTTAAGTCGGGTCTGTACCTTATGTTGCTGCAGAAGCGCGAGGAGAACTCTATATCTCTGGCAGCTACAGCAGACAAGGGCAAGCTTATAGACGATCCATTGGTTATGGGCAAGACAAGCCCAAAGACCTCTATCATCTTGCTTATGGCGCTTGTTCTTGGACTTGCCCTACCTATAGGTGTGCTGTTCCTCATCAACTACTTCCGTTATAAGATTGAGGGACACGACGATGTGGAGACTCTTACCAATCTGCCTATCATTGGCGATGTGGCTATTGCAAGCGAAGAGGTTAAGTCGAAGGCTGGCATCGTGGTACACGAGAACACCAACAACATTATGGAGGAGATATTCCGCTCTATACGCACAAACATCCAGTTTATGCTGAAGGACGGACAGAAGGTTATTATGACCACTTCTACAACATCGGGCGAGGGTAAGACATTCATCACATCCAACCTTGCCATGAGCTTTGCATTGCTGGGCAAGAAGGTTATACTTATCGGTTTGGATATACGCAAGCCTCGTCTGGCTCAGTTGTTCGACCTTAAGGACCGCAAGCATGGCATCACCAACCTGCTTGTACATGGCAATCCTACAAAGGAGGATATCAGAGAGCAGATTGTAAAGTCGGGTGCTAACGACAATCTTGACCTTCTTATGGCAGGTCCTATTCCTCCAAACCCAGCTGAGCTTGTATCGCGTCCGGCATTGCAGCAGATTATCGACTTGCTGAAGGAAGACTACGACTACATACTCATGGATACCGCACCTGCAGGTCTTGTAACAGACACCATACAGATAGGTCGTTGCGCCGATATTACTATATATATGTGTCGTGCCGACTACACAGCAAAGTCAAGCTTCGATCTTATTAATGGTTTCAACCAGCAGAAGAAGTTGCCTAACATGTGCATCGTAATCAACGGCATCGACATGTCGAAGAAGAAGTATGGCTACTACTATGGCTACGGCAAGTATGGCAAATATGGCAAATATGGCACATACGGACATAGCAACAACCGCCAGATGGCTTCATATGGTTCGTATGGCACATACGGAACTTACACAAGCAGTGGCTACGGCAACAAGAACGACAACTCGTTAAAGAAGTAATAACTCTTTTAAACAGTAACAATAACAGAAGAATATGATTATAGCTGTTGACTTTGACGGCACTATCGTTGAACACGAATACCCAGCAATAGGACGCGAGATTCCATTTGCCACCGAGACACTGAGGATGCTTATGAAGCAGAACCACAAGCTGATAATGTGGAGTGTAAGAGAGGGTAAGTTGCTTGACGATGCCGTTAAATGGTGCAAGGATCGTGGTGTTGAGTTTTATGCTGTCAACAAGGACTATCCAGAAGAGACGCTTGACAACAACAACCACTTCTCGCGCAAGCTAAAGGCAGACTTATTTATTGACGACCGCAACCTAGGAGGCTTACCCGACTGGGGACAGATATATCGCATGATACAGAAACGCCAAACGTGGGAAGACATTATAAACGAGGGTTCGTTTGAGACTAAACACGAACAACCCAAACGCAAGAAAAAATGGGGCATCTTCTAAGATGCTAACAAAAAGCCCAGAGCATTGATGCTCTGGGCTTTTTGTTGTATATGTAATAAGGTGTTCAAAATTCGCAAGCGAAATTACTTAACTGGCACTGTCTCCATAGTCTTCTTCAACAGTTCCCAGAAAGGAGCAACTGTAGAGATGTTGCAACGCTCAATAGTTGTGTGCGGTGAGCGAAGCGTCGGACCAAGAGACACAACGTCGAGGTGCGGATACTTCTCAAGGATAACCGAGCACTCAAGACCAGCATGGTCTACCTGCTCGATAGCCTCCTCGCCAAACAGCTCAAGATAGTTCTTTTCAAGCAGGTGCAGAATTTCACTGTCGGTGTTAGGATCCCATCCACCGTATGCTCCGCTAAACTCAACCTTCATGCCAGCCATAGAGAATGTCGACTCAAGAGTTTTGGCAATATAGTCGCGCATGCTCTCGTTAGCCGAACGGGCAAGCAGCTTGAAGTAGGCATGTCCACCCTCGATGTCAATAATAGCGAGGTTAGATGATGTCTCAACAACTGTAGGGAACACCGGAATCATACGCAGTACACCGTTGTGGCAGCCATAGATAGCGTCCAAGAGGTTATCCTGAATCTCCTCAGGAGTCTCGTTCTCCGGAGTAGCCACATCCTCGGCAAAGAACTGTATGTTCTCCTCGATTGTGCGATACTCGTGGTTGAACAGCTTGCACCACTCTTCAACGTCCTCCTTAAGAGCCTCAACATTCTCCTTAGGCAATGTGAGCACTACCTCGCACTCAAAAGGAATGGCATTACGCATATTGCCACCATGCCATGTTGCAAGACGTGCGCCATACTCGGCGATAGCCTCACGAACGAAGCGAGCCATAAGCTTGTTGGCATTGCCACGTCCCTCGTGTATCTCAAGACCAGAGTGACCACCCTTCAAGCCCTTGATAACGACCTTTACAGCAGCGTCCTCCTTGTCGGTAGCCACTTCCTTATAGGCGAGAGTAGCAGTAATATCTATACCGCCAGCCGAGCCAATAACAAACTTGCCCCAAGTCTCCGAGTCGAGATTAAGGAGTATATCGCCATTAAGCTCGTCGGCAGGAAGGTCGTTAGCACCGAACATGCCTGTCTCCTCATCGGCTGTGATAAGACCTTCGACAGGACCATGTACCAATGTCTTGTCTTCCATAACAGCCATAATAGCAGCAACACCCATACCGTTATCGGAACCAAGTGTAGTGCCCTTGGCACGTACCCAATCGCCATCTATATATGTCTCAATAGGGTCGGTCTCGAAGTTATGGGTCGACTCCTTTGTCTTCTGTGGCACCATATCCATGTGTCCCTGAAGAATAATACCTTTACGGTTCTCCATACCCGGAGAAGCAGGTTTGCGCATAACAATGTTTCCGGCAGCATCCTTAAATGCCTCCACGCCAACGCGGGCAGCAAAGTCGAGCAAGAACTGCTGTACTTTCTCAAGATGTCCAGATGGGCGCGGCACCTGTGTCAGTGCATCAAAGTTGCGCCAAATACACTCGGGGTTTAGGTTTTTGATTTCACTCATAGTAATATGTATTAAAAAAATCTATAATTCGTAACTCGTCATTCGTAACTTCTAATTCGTAATTCTCTTCTTAGTAAGAGCCAATGCAGCCCAGGCATAAACACCCAAAGCCACAACAAGCAGAGTTTGCACACTATGTACAATAAGCACAAAGTTAAGAGCGTCGGTATCGGCTACACCATACAGTATAAGCATAGTCTTAACGGCAAAATGCCACGGACCAGCACCATTAGGAGTAGGCACAATAACAGCAATACTACCCACGATAAAGGTAACGAGAGCGCAAGCCATACCAAGATGGGCTGTAGACTCGAAGCAGAAGAACGTAAGATAATAGTGAAGAAAGTAGCTGCCCCATATAGCAAGGGTAAAAGCCACAAAGAGAACAGGGTGCTTGACATTGCGTATAGACATCACTCCCTGCCATATTCCCTTGACAGTAGACTTCACCTTATTATATATAGCAAACCTACGCATGATATACCATAACAGCACACACACCGCAATACCACACACGGCAGTAACGATATAGCCGGTTGTGGAGAATCCGGCAAGTATGGTATCGATATTGGTACCGGTGCGATTGAAGAAGATATTGAATATCTTAATTTGGAAGATGAATGTGAGCAAGGCAATAAGCATTACAAGCAGCGAGTCGATAGCACGCTCCATCACTACGGTACCCAAAGCTTTAGGGAAAGAAACTCCATCGTAACGTCTTAATATACCGCAACGCGCAAACTCGCCTATGCGAGGAACCAACAGACTAACGGCATAAGAAAGAAATATAGAGTTGATACTGGTAGAAGTGCGCGGATGTTCGCCAACTGGTTCAAGTGTAAGGTGCCATCGCCAACCACGGAACATCTGTGCAAGTATGCCAAACGGGAATGAAAGCAACATCCACATCCAGTTCATGTCGTGCAGCAACACCTGCTCAACCTTACCGAAGTCGAAACCGCGATACATCCAGTACAGAATCAGTCCGCCAAGCAGCAGCGAGAGACTTACCTTAAGCGTATTGTTTATGGTCTTCTTTAGTTCCAAATCCTTGCTATATTATAAATTTAAATTATTAAGTACAAAGTTAATGGAAATCAAAGACAATACAAAACAAACAAGCTTGTTTTTATTTATTTTACTGAACTTTCGCAAGTTCAGAGAATTCAGTAGTTAAAGGAGTTAAGAAGTTAAGCCAAATGCTTTTAGTGCTATAAATAAAGTAAAAAGCTAATGACTTAACTCCTTAGTGACCATAGGGTGCGACAACTCCTTAACTTCTTAACTACTTTCACTTGCGAAACTTCAGTTATTTTATAAAAGCCAGCGCCAATGCCACAGCCATTACGTGCTGTAGTTATTTGTTGCAATCCTGTTAAAAACCGAAAGAAATACGAAAACTTATAATAATATGTAAACGATTTTGCGTACCTTTGCAGTCGAAAAATCAAATCATAACATTTTATGGACGATTATCACGCGGAAAATATGAACTTGTAGTGCAGGAGGACGGCATCATAAAGCTGGTCTCCCCGCATTATTAAACCCATGGAGATTATCTTTATGAGAACATTTTGGAACACCAACTCTACACTCAAGCAAATCGAGGAATGGCAGCCCAACTGCTGGATTCAAGTAACATGTCCAACTGACGAAGACCAGCAACTGTTGGAAGAACGATTCAATATACCCGACTATTTTTTATCCGATATCAGCGATGCCGACGAACGTGCCCGTTATGAGTACGACGACGGATGGATGCTTATCATCTTGCGTATACCATACGTCAAGGAGATACGCTCGCGTACGCCATACACCACTGTGCCTCTCGGTATAATACACAAGCGTGACGTAACCATCACTGTGTGTTATTACGAGACCAACATGATGATTGACTTTGTGTCGTACCATCAAAAGCGCGGAGAGGGATTTACCGACTATGTGGACATGATCTTCAGACTGTTCCTATCATCGGCTGTTTGGTACCTTAAGCGATTGAAGCAAATCAACACACTTATAGAGAAGGCCAAGCACAACCTCGACCATAACGTAAACAACGAGTCGCTTATAGCATTGTCGCGACTGCAAGACTCGCTTACATACTTTACAACATCCATCCGAGGCAACGAGACATTGCTTGCCAAACTGAAGTTTAAGTTGCAAGTGGACGAGCTTGATGCCGACCTTATCGAGGACGTAAACATCGAGATGTCGCAGGCAAGAGAAACAACAAGCATATACTCGGACATCCTTGAATCGACAATGGACACCTACTCGAGCATCATCAACAACAACATGAATACCGTGATGCGTACCCTCACGTCAGTGTCTATCGTGATGATGTTGCCTACGCTAATATCATCACTCTTTGGTATGAACCTAATCAACGGCATGGAAGATTATCGTTGGGGATTCCCCGTAGCACTAATCATATCTGTTGTGGTATCGGTGCTGTCGTGGGTCATACTACGCCACAAACGACTGCTATAAAGCTTGTTTATATGGGATATAAGCGAAAAAAAATTACTTTTTTCGCTTATATTCAATTTTTTTTATTAAGTTTGCAACCTATTTAAACGTGAAATAACACGAAGCCATTAACTACAAACAACAAAACAATATCAATCTTGATGGCTAAGTGTTGTGTATTTGAATTACCCGTATCATAAACTTAAAACAGTTAAATGATGGACTCTCAAGAAAACGCCCTGTTGCAAGGTGCACAAGAAGAACAGAACGTAGAGCAGACCACACAGGCTGCTGACGCTCAAAAAGTAGAGAACGCCAAAGTGTACAAGAACAAGAAAGAGGTGGTTGAACGCCTTAAGGAAATCGCCGCAAGCGACGAGAATCCTAACAAGGACGAGATAGACCTTCTAAAGACCGTGTTCTACAAACTGCACATCACAGAGCGTGAAGCCAAACTTAAGGAATACATTGATGGTGGCGGCGACCCTGCAACCTATCAGATTCTGCCTGATGAAGATGAAGAAGCATTCAAGGCAGAAATGGCTGTCGTACGCGAAAAAAGACAAAAGGTGTTCCAAGAGCAAGAGGCTGAAAAACAGGCTAATCTCGAAAAGAAACTCGAGATAATAGAAAAGATAAAGGCTATGGCTACATCGCCCGATGAAGCCAACAAATCATATAATGAATTCAAGGAACTGCAGCAGCAGTGGAAGGACATCAAGGCCGTACCAGCCGACAAGGCAAATGAGCTTTGGCGCAATTATCAGCTGTATGTAGAGCAGTTCTACGACTTGCTGAAGCTAAACTCAGAGGCTCGCGAATATGATTTCAAGAAGAACCTTGAGCTTAAGACCAAGCTGTGTGAGGCTGCAGAAAACCTTGCCAATGAGGAGGATGTTATCAGCGCATTCCATCAGTTGCAGGAGTTGCACCAGCAATATCGCGAAATAGGTCCGGTAGCAAAGGAACTTCGCGAGCAGATATGGACACGCTTTAAGGCTGCTTCGACAGTTATCAACAAGCGCCATCAGCAGCACTTCGAGCAGATTCGCGCTAAGGAAGACGAGAATCTTGCACGCAAGACAGCTCTATGCGAGAAGGTTGAAGAGCTGGGTAAAGTGGAGAACAAGACAGCCAGCGATTGGGAGTCGCGCTCTAAGGAGATTATCGAATTGCAGAATGAATGGAAGACCATAGGTTTTGCACCACAGAAGATGAATGTAAAGATATTCGAACGCTTCCGTGCTGCCTGTGACGACTTCTTTGGCCGTAAAGCCGAATACTTCAAGGAGATGAAGAAGACATTTGCAGAGAATGCTGACAAGAAGCGCGCTCTTGTTGAAAAGGCTAAGGAACTTGCCGACTCTACAGAATGGAAGTCGACAAGCGACAAGCTCATTGCATTGCAGAAGGAATGGAAGACTATAGGCATGGTGCCAAAGAAGCTTGGCGACCAGCTTTGGAACGAGTTCCTTGGAGCATGCAACAAGTTCTTTGAGGCACGTAATGCAGCCAACGCCGGAACACGCAATGAGGAGCATGCCAACCTTAACAAGAAGAACGAGATTATTGCAAAGCTTCGCTCTATGCTTGAGAACGCTGCCGAAACAACACGCGAGAATGTTCAGGCTCTGGTAGAAGAATATAATAAGGTGGGACATGTGCCTTACAAAGATAAGGACAAGCTGTATGCCGAGTTCCACGAAGTGCTCGACAATATATACAAGCAGCTCAATATCTCTACACGCCGTCGTCGTTTGGACGACTTTAAGTCGGATTTGAAGAACGTGGCAAAGCGTGGCGAGGAAGCTCTTGATTCTGAGCGCGGACGCCTTATGCGCCGTCGCGACCAGTTGCGTCAAGAGATTCAGACATACGAGAATAACCTTGGATTCCTTAATGCAAGCTCAAAGAAGGGCAATAGCCTTATCGATGAGATGAACCGCAAGGTACAGAAGTTGCGTGACGATCTGGAGCTCGTTTGCCAGAAGATCAAGGCTATCAACTCAGAAAAGAAATAACAGTAAATTATTATAACACAGCTAATAAATGCTGAAGCGCAGCATAAAATCTCATATTGCCAGCGATGGTGGTATGAGATTTTTTGTGTTTATACACATATAAAAAAAACAGCCGACAAACACATAGTCTGCCGGCTGTAATATTTTAACAACTTACCAAATTTTTCTTCGATTAAATAGAAGAAGGCATTGATAGCATTAAGAAGTAATGTTTACTTAATGTCTATCTTGTGTGCCATACTAATGACCTGGGCAAGAGAAATTGCCACAACAGCCAATAACAACATAGTTACCATAATCTTTTTCCTTTCTTTTAATTTGTTATCCTAAATGTTATCCTTTATGTCTTTTAGACGTTGCAAAGATACAAACAGAAACCTGTGCACGCAAACAATAAACACAAAACTTACATAACGGCTCTCCTTTTTTTGATACAAGTCAAAATTCTTAGCTTAAAGTTAAATATTCCGAATTTACTTGCCCATTGCGCTATAAAGTTGTACTTTTGCCAATTATGAGACACCTAATCACCATATCATTGGCAGCTATGCTGCTTTCTGCATGCTCGCAGAGCGAAGAAGACAAGGCAAAGCCCTTGCTTGCCAAAATAGACTCGCTGTATAAAAGCGGCAATTACCGAGCTACACTCGACTCTATTGTGCAGTTGCGCGAGCATTATCCACAGGCAATAGAAGCCCGCAAGACGGCATTGCGCCTATGGCAAAACGCATCACTAAAATTGGCTCAGGCAGATGTGGCAAGCACAGACATAAAGTTGCAAGAAATGACAGAGGCACTTAAAACAGAGACCAATCTCTACCGCCGCAATATGATGACCGTAAAGCGCGACTCACTGCAAGCACGCTACGAAGCTATGTGTGGCGTGGTGAGAATGATACACTTGCGACAGAAACAACACTAAAATAGGCTCGTATCTTGTGCATATCACAAGCAATCTCTTGTATATATCACAGGAAATTTGTATTTTTGCGCCGAATTATGAATAATACAGACGAACAATTCAGCAAGACTGAAGAGCAATTTAGAAACGTAATGGCAGAATGCCGCTCGCTATTTGCCAAGAAGCTGCACGATTATGGTGCATCATGGCGCATATTGAGACCGGTATCGCTTACCGACCAGCTCTTCATCAAAGCTAAACGCATACGCTCACTTGAGACTACAGGCACATCGCTTGTGGGAGAAGGCATACGCCCAGAATTTATTGCACTTCTCAACTACGGCATCATCGGACTCATACAACTTGAGCAAGGATATGCCGACACTGTAGACATGACTCCCGACCAGGCACTAAACCTATACGACGAGCACGCCAAAAAGTGTCTGGAGCTTATGTTGCGCAAGAACCACGACTATAACGAGGCATGGAGAGACATGCGCATAAGCAGCTACACAGACTTTATCCTTACAAAGATACAGCGCGTTAAGGAGATTGAGAATCTGAATGGTTCTACACTCGTGTCGGAAGGCATCGACGCCAACTATATGGACATTATCAACTACGCATGCTTCGGTGCAATAAAGATGCTCGAAAACAAAGAACTATGAACAAGTTGCGAGTTATCATAGTTAACGTGTGCCGACTGATTCTTGCCGTAACATTTATCATATCAGGATATGTCAAGGCCATAGACCCATTGGGCACACAATATAAGATAACCGACTATCTGGCGGCGATAGACCTTGCCGGTATGGTGCCACAATGGACCACACTACTATTGGCAGTGGTGCTGGCAGCTATAGAGTTTGCACTCGGCGTATTCATGCTGTTTGCAATAAAACGCCAGATAACAACACGTCTAACACTGGCATTTATGGCCGTGATGACGCTGATAACTGTATGGATATACATTGCCGACCCCGTAAAAGACTGCGGATGTTTTGGCGATGCATTCATACTGACTAATGGCGAGACGCTGCTAAAGAATATACTGCTGGTGGCATGTGCGGCTATAGTGGCTTGGCAACCGGCATGTATGTTGCGCCTCATATCGCCATCCAACCAATGGTTGGTGATGAACTATGCAGTAGTCTACATCCTTGGCACAAGCCTTTGGTGTCTGTACGCACTCCCAACATTCGACTTCCGCCCCTACCACATAGGTGTCAACATAAAGGAAGCCATGACCATACCCGAGGGAGCACCACAAACCGAGTATGCCACAACATTCATCATGCAAAAGGATGGCAAGACAAGGGAGTTTACAGTCGACAACTATCCCGACTCTACATGGCAGTTTGTAGATGCCCGTACGGTTGTTACCAAGCAAGGATACGAGCCACCTATACACGACTTTATCATCGACTCGGCCACAACTGGTGAAGATATTACCGACTCAATACTCTCACGCCCTGGATATACATTTCTGCTTATAGCCCCATCGTTGGCAAAAGCAGACGACAGCAACTTTGGCGACATCGACCAAATATACGAATACGCCCAAGAGCAAGGCGCAGCCTTCTACTGTCTTACGGCTTCTACCGACAAAGACATTACAAGATGGCGCGACATAACTGGTGCTGAATATCCCTTCTGCTTGTCAGACGAGACAACGCTCAAGACAATAATACGCTCCAACCCCGGACTTCTACTGCTGAAGAACGGCACTATAATAGGCAAGTGGAGCCACAACCTATTGCCACAGACCGACGAACTGACGGCGCCACTAAACAAGCTGTCTATAGGACAGATGCCAACAGATAACGGAATGTCGTCAAGCATACTAAAGGTTGTGCTGACATTCTTGCTGCCACTGTTCCTACTGTCGCTTGCCGACCGACTGTGGGCTTGGACCAAATGGGTAAGAAGTAAACAGAAAGAGAATAATATATTCCAAATCTTTAAATCAAAAAAAGAAAATGAGAAAGAAAATTGTAGCAGGTAACTGGAAAATGAACCTCAACCTGCAGGATGGTGTAGCTCTCGCTAAGGAAATCAACGAGGCACTTGTAGCTGAAAAGCCTAACTGCGACGTAGTAATTTGCACTCCGTTCATCCACTTGGCTTCTGTTGCCAACGTATTGGATTCTTCTGTTGTAGGTCTTGGTGCTGAGAACTGCGCCGACAAGGAGAAGGGTGCTTACACTGGTGAGGTTTCTGCCGAAATGGTTAAGAGCACTGGTGCACAGTATGTAATCCTTGGCCACTCTGAGC
>OJMJ01000464.1_pt1 | contig 20458 bp, 15 predicted proteins | sample 1597181 | NCBI WGS metagenome assembly OJMJ01 (sample SAMEA2452126, study PRJEB22498) | human gut metagenome | biome: human feces; feature: human gut; material: feces | place: Australia | collected 2012
TTGTCTTGGTCATTTGTATTACTCAGGAAGTGGTACGGAGCAAGATTATGCAGAGGCAATCAAGTGGTTTAAAGAAGCAGCAGACAAAGGAGAACCTGATTCTATGTTCCATCTTGCCATATGCTACAACGATGGTTTAGGTGTAGAAAAAGATTCTAACAAGATGGCATACTATATGTATGCTGCTGCAGATAGAGGATTTCAGCGTGCTATAGAAGCCATCCAAAAGTATAACATCCGTAGGCCATGATGATTGAACGACTTTTGGAGAATTAGCAATATGAATAAGAGTGAATTTAAAAGAATAATATTCTTATGCTTGGTCATAAGCGTCACTATATTGTCTTGTTCAAGAAAAGCATCCAATAAAGACTATGACTCTTGGAAATATGTCAGTAAAGAAAGAACTGACTCAAGTTATATTATGATGAAGCAGGACAATGATAGTTTGTCAATGCAAGATTCATCTAAAATAGAGATAACTACATTTGGTGTTAACCTGGATACCACTTGCAAGTTGGGAAATAAGGACAATAGAGAATCAGTTCCTAATGTTCCATCACTTTATGTTGCCAAAAGATGGTCTTATTGCAAAGTTGATTCCTGCAACACAGGATACTATGTGATAGGATTGAGATGCCCGAGCAAGTTATTGATTAAGAAATGGTGCAGTGATATAATATGGAAAGTTATTAAAAAGAATGGCTATAAAAAAATAAAGAAATTGCCAGTCTATAACTATCCGGTTTCTGATAAACAGATTACCAACTATTATCTGGATAATTGGAAGTGCGATTATGACCATTATCTCAATCATAAACTTGTTTGCGAGCATTTAGGCAAGTTCAATTCTCCAACAGAACAATACGGGTTATTTGTTATGGACGTATGGAAGCATAAAGGACTTTACACTATGTGCGTGTATGAATGGTATGATATGGATTCTTGTGGTAACACTGGTGAAACTTCATTCTATACAATAAGTTCCTATAGCGGTAATGTCCTTACAACGAAAGATATCATTCATAATAAGGATAAGGCAAATTTAGAGACGCTCCTAAAGAGAAGACCTGCTTGGAAAATGTATCAAAGAGGCAGAAATTATAAGCAGGACATATCATTTATAGACAATATAGATGGCATCGCTTTGATAAAAGAGGGCCTTCTTGTATATTTCCACCCATACAATATAGGTTGTGGTGCAGAAGGACAATATAATGTTGTTTTGCCTTATAGACTGTTGAACGAAAATAATATAGTTCTGAAAGTGTTATGAAGATTCTTGTGATATTAACAAAGAGATTTTGTTAAAATTTAGATCTGTACGGCTATGAAACACGAAATAATAGATAGATTTAAAGGTTGCCTATATGGTCAAGCTATTGGCGATGCACTCGGATTGGGAACGGAGTTCATGACTGACGAGGATATCGCTTGGAAATATCCTCATGGACTACAACACTATAAGCAGATATATCAGGACAGACATCGGAAACGATGGGAAATTGGCGATTGGACTGACGACACAGACATGATGCTATGCATTGCTGATGCAGTAATTGAGGACAAAGGTGTCAATTTCTTAAATATCTCCAAACATTTCAAGGCTTGGTCTAATGGTGTTCCTATGGGCATCGGAGCACATACCTATAAAGTACTGATGATTGGCGACTATACAGAGAAGCCGTTTGAGGTTTCACAAATGGTTTGGAGAATGAGTGGCTGCAAATCAGCAGCTAACGGTGGACTGATGCGTAGCTCTATTGTCGGACTTTTCCCTAAAGAAGTAAGGACATGTGCAGAGAATATATGCAAGCTGACTCATTACGATCCAAGATGCATATGCTCATGCGTAATAGTCTCCGAACTTATACACGCATTAGTTTATGGTATGGAACCACAAACACGCTCTGAGATGCTTGATACAGCCATTCAATATGATGCTGACATTTGTGAATATATTGACAAAGCATGGTTGGAAACAGATGTCAAAAACCTTGTGTGCTACGACAATTGTGGCTATACCTTAGTAACACTATCTGTAGCTCTATGGGCATATTGGCATGCCTCTTCATTTGAAGAAGGATTGCTTGCCGTTGTGAATGCTGGAGGCGATGCTGATACAAATGCCGCAGTAGCGTGTGCCATTCTTGGAGCAAAATACGGCTATTCGTCCATTCCAACAGAATATATTGAAGGTCTCTTGTATAAAGAGATCTTGGACAAAACTACAGATAGCCTTTTGAATATTTGTATGAAATAAAAGTAAATTAAGACATTTTAAAAGAAAAAAGAATCTTTGTTTCTGATATTTTTCTATAACTTTGCGTTCAAATTAAAGAAACATCCTAAAGAAAGATTTAAATCGCATCAAAGTTGTACTTGTTGAGAATAAGCGAACGGTGAAGTTGCTTGCAGAGAAACTTGAAAAATCAAGCTACTATTAGCAAATAGTGTACTAACGTATCACAACCATACCTGTATACATTAGATTATATTGCAACGTTGCTTGACATTGATAAGCTAAAACTTATAACGGATAAAGATAGAAAACATTGCAGATTTTATACTGATTCAATAATCTGAGTACGATACAATTCTGCGACAGCTGTAGCAGTTATTGGCCATACAAGAACTATTGTACGACATATAAATTTCAATGACTTTACAAGAAAATATTAAATAATATGATGGGATTAGACGATATAATGATTAGTTTTGCCGTGTCTGTCGGAGCTGGTATTGCAACCAATTTGATAGAGGATATTAGAAGCAATAAGAACTTGGACGCAAGAATGAACAAATGCTTTAATAATGCTTTGAATAAATGGGAGGTTTCTCAGGAAACACGTAATAATTTACATAGTGAGTCTCTTAAATTCTATTCGGATTTAGCTGTCTTTTTATCTGATCCTGCAAAAGGGATAAATCCTAAGATTAAAGAATTACTTCATTTGTGGATTAAAGAAATACAGAATGACGAGATTTGTGCAAATTACATAATCTCTCACAAACAAGATGTCACAAACAGTAAACTCAATGATGTGTTAGTCTCACTGAAGAACGAAATTCTGACGACTATTAATATAATAGCGGAAAGACAAGAAAACATGTTGAAGAAACAAGATGACATGATGGAATTCTTGCGGACACAAATGCAAGCCCTTACAAAAGATGGATCAATTGATCAAGCGAAAAAACTTATTGCTCTTTTACGTGGGAGTATTGCCGAATTGATTGAAGAGCTCAAATTGACTACAGTCAGAAGGGTCATTGAAGAAATTGAACTACAATATGCTTCTATGATAGAAAACAATCAGGAGTTAAGGTCTGAAATAGCATATATAAAAGGTTTGACTTTGTTGTTCTCGCAAAGCCAAAAGGCTATAGAGCTATTTCATGAAGCATATATCATTCGTCCTGATGTGCCTAACTATATGCAGAGGGAAATACGAAGATGTTTGGCAAAATGCGATTATGAAACAGCAAGGAAACTCTCTGAAAAATTAGGAGACGAAAGATATAAAACAATTGTTGATATAGTAAGTTCTAATAATAGTGCTTCTGTATTTGCAGTAATACCAGAGAATATTAAAAGAGACATGGAAGTGCGTCAAATCGTGCTTGAAAGTCTTGTCGTGAAAAAAGATGCAAATTATGCATTTTTATTTGATTGCGAAGATATAGATCTTCCAGAATCATTAAAAATGTCAAATATTTATCAGTGGTTATTCTTGCTATCAAAAATTAGGTGTCAAACTGGAGACTTTATTGTTCTTTCATTTAATGCTCCTCAGATTGATAATTTAAAATCAGCACGAAAAGTGGTAAACCTCTTTTGGAAGAAACTTGAAGAAACTGAGATAAAAGGAAATTTCCATCTGATAGCCTGTTTACATAGTTATTGGAACCTTGTTTGCACACAAGATAAATCATGGGCAAATTCGTTTCTCTCAATAGACCGAACACATTTCGGTAATCAGAAGATAGTGTTCAATTTGATGGAAACATCTGTTTATGTGCTATTAGGAAGACATGAAGAGGCATTTACCGCTTTAGTATCTACAAGCAAGGAACTCGATATTAATATTATTAGAGTTGCTATTATGTTGTTTATTCAAACCAACAACATAATGCATTTGGCTTGGGTTCTCGGTAGAATGAAGGAGGTAGAGATAAAAGTAAATGACGAGATAGCTGTGCTGTTAGCTCATACTATGCAAATGGAAAATTCAGAGAAAATAAGAGAGCAATTGGATAATGTTGATTTTGAGAAGGAATCCGTTAAAGAACTCTTAATACAACTCGCAAATTTCAATTCTGGCAAAGAAGTCATAACAGAAAAATTTAAAATAAAAATGGCTGAATTCAGTGATGAATTGAAAGCATATGCAGCAAACTTACTTGCCAGTTTAGGTGACACGGAACTGGCATTTGATATGTTGAAACCGATTGTTGACGAAGGTACGCCAGATCTAAAACGACATATATTTATATCTGTGCTCGAAAAAATGCAAGAAAAATCACCTGAGTTATATCGTATTCTTATAAAGAATCGACAAGCAGGCAACTATTGCGATGATCATTTATTAAAAAAGGAATATCAGCTCGATTCTCAAATTGGAGACTACAATAATGCTCTTGCTGCAATAACCATGTTGTATGAGAGATATCCCAAAAATGCAGAGATTTTTGTTCATTTCATATTTACGACAAGTCATGTATGTCCAGAGTCGATTAAGCAATACGAGAAGATTGCTTTAAATATGAAAATATCAGATCCAAAGTTAGTTACATTGGTATATAGGGCTTTTTCTGAGAATGGTTATAGTGAAACCGCTGCAGAATTGTTATACAATGCAGCTAAAGCAAGTGATGACTATGGACTTAGAACCTTTTATCACAATGAGACTCTTAATGGTATGATTAGTAATATTGCTAGAATGGAGTATGATGTGGCAGAAGAAGGAAACTATGTGCTTTGCGATAAAGATGGACAACGCTTATTCTACCTTGCTTCAGACAATGGCAGTAGTATTTCAAAAGCAATGCTTGGAGCAAAGAAAGATGATGAGGTTGATACGGAGATAGGCTTCAAGCCTATAAAACTGAAAATTATAGGTATATATAATAAATACTATAAACTCGCAGGAGACATAATGCGTGAAGCTAAAGACGGAAGTAATCCTGGAATTGTTCCTTTTGAGATAGACAAGGAACATCCTTTGGAGAGTCTTGAGATGGTTATACGCAAAATGTCAAAAGACACTCAAACTCCAGAGGAGATACTAAAGACAGCATATGCTAAATATGAACGAGGTGAGATAGGATTATATCATTTAGTCGATGACAACAATATGTTGTCTAGTTACTACAAGTATCTTTTCACTCCGTTTCGTGTGCATGTTAACATGTATTTTAATGAAAGACGTAAAATTACGGAAATACCTGTTGATACACAATTCGTACTGGATTTGCCAACGATAATAACATTTGCTGAGTTTGCTGCAAAAACTGGTAATAAAATCAAAGGTCAAAAGACAATTACTAAATTGCTGCACGAATATCTCAGATTTGCTAATAAATCGGCAATTCATATTGCTGATGGAGATTTCTATGAGGCAATGGGTAGAGGTAATCTTGTTAAGTATAGCGAATATGTGGATGTCGATGCTAAGGAACATATCAAAAAGTTGTTAGAATGGACAGATGCTAATTGCACGGATGTAATTGCTTATAATGCTTTAGGATTATTACAACAAGGTAATAACTCACCTTTGAAAGATCAATTGTTTAGTTCGTTGTCATTACTTTTGAATCAAAAGTGCTATTTTGTTACTGACGATAGTGCCATCGCATCAATACTGCCAATGGTAAACATTATAACAACAGAAACGTATGTAAAGCTGTTTAATGACGAACAAGTTTCTAGAGAATACTCTAAGTTCTTGTTGGAACACGGTTTTCGTGGAGTTGAGCTTGATACAGACTATGTATGTAGTGAATATCAGAAGGCTAAATACGGAAAGGATAATAAGTTGGTGGCTATTATGCAAAATATGACCCAAAATCCATATCAGATATCAGTAGCAATAACTTCATGTATGAAACTTGAAAGTACGGAGATTGATACTAATACATTAAAGATTACATTTACCAACATGTTTGCAATGGCTCTAAAAAGCTTTATCCCTGATTTTAGAAATAACTTCGTAAACAACACTGTTCATTCAATGGATTTCCCAATGAGATTCATGAGAATAACTAGGCAATGTTTGAAGGATGCACTGGTAATTGCAAATTCATAAGTACAGTTTTGCAAGGATTCCGTAGATGTTGAATGCGCAATTCTGTTTAAACTACCGATATAAACTTTTCAAACGGATAAATAAAAACTATTATAACACAAGAAACTTCTACTTAAATGAATAAAAAGGCTAGATTAGCCTACCCTTTTTATTTTTGATATCACTACTGTCCCGTTAAAGTGGACTAATCGCTCTTTGAATTGATTGAAATACAGTCTTTTGTAAGAGATTTCAAGGGTGCGACGATTTGAATTTGTACTTTTGCAGTTATCTATAATACTGCACGATGAACAAAGACAAATACGTTTTCGCCCAATTGATAGAATTTCTCGACAATAACAAGTTTCGCCATTTGGTTGACAAGTATGATGGAAACCGCTATGTGAAGCATTTCACTTGTTGGAATCAGTTGCTTGCAATGATGTTTGGTCAACTGAGTAATCGAGAGAGTTTGCGAGATCTGATTGTTGCTTTTGAAGCACATAGAGCAAAGCAATACCATCTTGGATTAGGACGTAAGCATATTGCGAAAACGACATTTGCTTCTGCCAATCAGAATCGTACCTACCGTATCTTTGAAGACTTTGCTTTCTATATGATGGAGCAATCCAGGAAGAAATGGGTAACGGATATCTTCAAGTTGAAAGGCAATATAATAGTAATCCCCAAGTAATATATATTCTCTTGCCATTTATATTATATTACTTGCCCATTTATATTATATTACTTGCCCATTTATATTATATTAAAATGGCAAGTAATATATAATGCTTGGAGAGGAGATTAGGAAGCGGTCGAGGGCTTAGTCGAGTGCCTCGTGAATGTTCCTCATCAGACCCGAGTATTTTGCCCTTTTAACGGCGCTACCTTTAAACAATCGGCGGTAGTCTTCTTCGGTAAGCAAGAGCCAATCCTCTCGCTTCATGTTGAGGAGTTCGTCAGTAGGCTGTAGCTCGGGAATATCGGTGGGTTGGGAGAAGCGATTCCATGGACAGGCCGTTTGACAACGGTCGCAACCGTAGATAGTATCGCCCATCTTGTCGGATAGGTCGGAAGGGATGTCGCCACGATTCTCGATAGTTTGATAACTAAGACAGTTGCGGGCGTCGAACTGAGTCTTTGCTGTGTTGTCAACAAAAGATAAAGCATGGGTAGGGCACGCATCCACACACGCATGACATTTGCCACAACGCGATGGCATTGGCTCGTCATAGCATAGTTCTATAGGCAAAAACAGCTCGCCAAGGAAGAACATGCTACCGGCATGTGGGATTATGAGCTGATGGTTGCGACCTGTCCAACCCAGACCTGCCTTAACAGCCCAATAACGCTCAAGTACTGGAGCCGAGTCGCAGAAGGCACGATACACGTCGAAGCCAAGTGTCTCGGCCAACTGACGCAACTTGCCCTTAACTACATCGTGATAGTCTTTGCCAAGAGCGTAAGCTGCAAACTGTGGTTCACCCTGCGGCAAGGTATTGGCAGGCGCATAATTCAGTGCCACCGACACTATGCTCTGCAGGCCATCCATAAGCAAGCGTGGGTCGAAACGCTTGTCGGGATAGTTCTCGAGATATGCCATAGTGGCGTGTCCACCCTGGCCTATCCACTTCTTGTACGAAGCCACAACATCCGGGTCAACGGCATTGGCTTTAGCTATGCCACATGCAAAAAAGCCGAGGTTCTTAGCCTCGGCTTTTATTTTTAGAGATAATTGTTTCTTATCCATACGAAGACAATTACTGGTTATCTGTACATTCTTGTTTTGGCACACTCTTATTCGAATGTCTTAAACTCAAAGCCCTGGTCCTTGAGCCATTTCAACGAACGTGGAAGTGCCGTGCGGAGTTTGCCTATACTCCTTAGCGAATCGTGAAAAGTAATGATTGAACCGTTGCGTGCATACTTGCGCACATTGTCGTAAACCTCGTCGGCGGTGAGCCACTTGGAATAGTCGCGTGTCACAAGATCCCACATCACGATGCGATACTTACGCTTAAGCCAAAGAAACTCTGTATGTGTCATACATCCATGAGGCGGTCGAAACAGGTGCGAGCCTATAAGGTCGTTGGCCCGTTCCACATCATCTATATACGTCTTAGCAAGATGTTTGAATCCGCCAAGGTGGTGATAGGTATGATTACCTACTTGATGACCGGCAGCAACTATCTGCTTATACAGCTCAGGATACTTGCGCACATTGTCGCCCACCATAAAGAACGTGGCACGAACACCAAACTCCGCCAGTGTTTGGAGAATGAAAGGAGTAGACTCGGGTATAGGTCCATCGTCAAATGTAATGTATACCGAGCGCTCTGTATGATCCATTCTCCAGGTTGCGCTTGGAAATAACCATCGCAACCACATAGCGGGTTGTTCAATTATCATCTTTCTTCGAACGGCTGTCCGCCTTTTGCTTGATACATTCTATATATTGCATTAGCCACGCCAGACCACTTTTCAGCCTGCTTTGTGTCAGCAAGCTGCATAATGTCTGCTATGCTCTGCATGATGTAGAGCTGGCGCATGAGGTCGTTCTGGCAAAGGTCGAAACGCGGGCCTGTGAGCTGAACATAATAGTCGGCATATCCCTTGGCATTGTCCCAAACCTGCATCAGCACACGCTTAGCATCGGCTTTCTTGCCCAACATAGCATAAGCGCGGGCAATATCGGCAGAGCCAGACATGAATGTATAAGGCACATTATAGTTGGGCAGCACCTTCTCGCACTTGCGCAAAGCCTTAAGAGCCTTGTCGTTCTTACCCTCCTGGATGAGTTGCAAAGCAAGCTGCGCAAAGAGATGACGATGGGTGAAGCACATACGCATAACTGTCTCGTCAAGATATAGGCCTGGAGTTTCGAGTCCGCCAAACTTATAACGGTTCATTACATTGTTATATGTCTTCTCCGTATCAAAGTTCTTGGCTCCATTCTTGTTGGTTGTGAACGGAGTGATGCGGTAGGCCAGACCCTCCTGAACGAAGTTGTCGCCAAGGTTCATATAGTTTTCAGAACCTACAGTTGTAGCCACATACAGAGGACGAGTCCAATTGCATTGAGCAAGCATCTCGAGCATCATGAGGTCGTTCTTGTAAAGGGCACGCTTGCCAGCGAGCGAGATAATCATATGGTCGGGTATTGTGTCGCTTGCCATAAGCATACCACTCTTCTTAACAGCCTCCTTGTCGATGGTGAGATACAGAGTGTCGGTAGGTATAACATGTGTTTCGTCATCCTTAGAGCGTACCCAATACTTAAGCACATTCTTGAGCTCGAACGGATTGTCGCCAAGCTGAGCCTTAGCTTCAGCAGGATGCTTAGCATAGAAATCGAGTACCTGCTGCTTGAGGGACGGGTCTACCTGGACATAATCGTTAGTACCAGAGCAGAAGTCGAGACGTGGCCATGAGATAGGAACCGAAGGTGAATCGTAGGCAGGACGCTTCATCTGGTCGATGTACCAGTCGGTCTGCAGGTAAGAAAGGTTGCATACACGAGCGTCGGTACGCACACCCTCAGTCTCCTGATTGTACCAGAGCGGGAAGGTATCGTTATCGCCATTGGTGAAGATGATAGGATTGCCCTTGTCCTGAAGAGTCATCAAGTAGTTCTGACCAAAGTCGCGGCATGTATAACGTCCGCTACGGTCGTGGTCGTCCCATGTCTGCGATGCCATCTGAATAGGTACAAGCAGGCACACAACACCTACAATACCCGCAAGTGCAACCTCGTTGCCCTTGACGCGCTTCTTAAGCATATCGTAGATAGCAAGCACGCCCAAACCGCACCAAATAGCGTATGCGTAGAACGAACCGGCATAAGCGTAGTCGCGCTCACGTGGCTGCTGCGGAGTCTGATTAAGGTATAGCACGATGGCAAGACCCGTCATAAAGAACAGGAAGAACACCACCCAGAACTGGCGTATGCCACGTTGTCCGCGCCAAGCCTGCCAGAAGAGTCCGATGAGACCAAGCAAAAGCGGCAAGCAATAGAACACGTTGTGTCCCTTGTTGTCCTTAAGTTCCTGAGGCATCTTGCTTTGGTCGCCCAGCATCCAGTTGTCGATAAACGAGATACCAGTAATCCAGTTGCCATGCTCAGGCTCGCCATTGCCCTGCATATCGTTTTGGCGTCCGGCGAAGTTCCACATAAAGTAGCGCCAATACATGAAATTGCATTGGTAAGAAAGGAAGAAACGTAAGTTGTCCCACTGTGAAGGCATCTTGACAGTAACCATCTCGCCGCAACGGTCGTAAGGTACCTCGTTGCCCTGAACACCTCCAAGCCAACTCTCATATGCCTGTGCGTGAGCCGAAGAGTGCATACGTGGGAACAGCATATTCTGAGCATATACCAGTTTGTCCTTGTGAGAAACCACGAAGTAAGAATCCTTCTCGTCTTGCGAAGCCTTCTCCTTGCGCTGCCATATAGGAGCGCCTTCCTTGCGCTTAGGAATGCACATGTTGCCATCGACATCGAAAGCCACCTGCGATGTGTATGCCTGACCGTAAACCAAAGGCGAGTCGCCATACTGGTCGCGGCTAAGATATGAACCAAGGGTGAAGACGTCCTCGGGCGAATTCTGATCCATAGGCGGGTTGGCTGCCGAACGGATAACGATAACCGCATAGCTGGAATAGCCAATCATAAGCATAAGCATACACAAGAGGGCTGTATTCTTGAAGCGGGCCGAAATGACTGGCACAAGCTGCTTCTCTACCTTGCGGCGATAGCTTAAGCCAAAATAGATAGCCACAAGGATGATGATGCCAATGATAGCAGCACCCCACTCTGTTCCACGGAAAGGAATGCCAAGCATACCTACCGAGAGAGTGAACGAGATGTTCTGACGCTTGAAGTTGCGATCGACATACGACTCATAAATAGCCCATATAACGATGGCTACAAGCAGAATGATATAGATAATCTCGCCAGTATTGAACGGACAACCTAACTGATTGACAAACAGCAGTTCAAACCATCCGGCTACAGTAATGATTCCAGGTACTACACCATAGAGAACGCCTGCAACGATGACAAAAGAGCCAACCAATGCCAAGAGCGAGCCCTTAAGCTCGATGTGTGGATAGCGGCGATAGCAATAGACAAGCACTATAGCCGGAATACAAAGCAAGTTGAGAAGGTGAACACCAATAGAAAGACCGGTCATATAGGCAATAAGCACAAGCCAACGGTCGCTGTGAGGCTCGTCGGCATGGTCTTCCCACTTAAGGATAAGCCAGAATACAATGGCTGTGAATGCTGATGAATAGGCGTAAACCTCGCCTTCTACAGCCGAGAACCAGAAGGTGTCGGAGAAGGTATAGATAAGTGCGCCTACCAAACCAGATGCCTGTATAGCAATCATCTTGCCGGTGGTCATCTCGTTCCAATCCTTAACAATGAGCTTGCGTGCGAGGTGCGTTATGCTCCAGAACAAGAACAGAATGGTGGTAGCACTAAGCAACGCACTCATTGTGTTAACCATGCGAGCTACCTGAGACGGATCGCTAGCAAACTGAGAGAATAGATTGGCCGTGAGCATAAAAAATGGCGCTCCAGGCGGATGACCTACTTCCAGCTTATAGCCGGTAGTAATGAATTCAGGACAGTCCCAAAAGCTGGCTGTCGGTTCAATTGTCGAACAATACACGAAGGCTGCAACCAAGAAGGTAAGCCAGCCAAGCACATTGTTCACTAATTTGTACTGTTTCATTTAATTAATTATATAAACTTGTTTTAATTCTGCTACAAGATACATATAGAATGCAAAGTTACAAAAATTTTGTTAGTATGAGCGATTTATGTTAGTAGTTAATAAAAATTAAGCATGATAAAACCTTGGAAAACAAAAAAAGGGAGGCAAACTTCAATTTGAAGTCTGTCTCCCCAACCAGTTATATATACCTTTTAAAGTATCATTTACTTACCGAAGTAACGCTTGTACAAGCCCATGAAGCCAGCGCAGTGGCGAGCCTCGTCCTTAGCCATTTCATGAACGGTATCGTGTGTAGCGTCCATACCAGCAGCCTTAGCGTTCTTAGCAATGCGGAACTTATCCTCGCAAGCGCCACGCTCGGCAGCGATACGAGCCTCAAGGTTGCTCTTTGTATCCTTTAATACGTCGCCAAGGAGCTCAGCAAACTTGCTTGCGTGTTCTGCCTCCTCGAAAGCATAACGCTTGAAAGCCTCAGCAATCTCTGGATATCCCTCGCGATCGGCCTGACGGCTCATTGCAAGATACATACCAACCTCGCCGCACTCACCATTAAAGTGAGCCTCAAGATCCTTAATCATCTCGGCATTGGCTTCTTCCTTACGAGCAGCGCCAAGAGTGTGTACTGTAGCGAAGGCAGGACCTTCTGTTGGGTCGTCAAGTTCCTTAAACTTGCTTGCAGGAGCCTTGCAAACTGGGCACTTCTCAGGAGCCTCTGTACCTTCATAAATATAACCACATACTGTGCAAATAAACTTCTTCTTCATAATGTTATTATTTTTAAGTTATTGTATAATGTTATTGTTTGTCAGGAGGTTAGCTAATTTGGCTTGAGCATTCCTCCATATTCTGATTATCCTTTTCAAGACACTCTTTGCAAATGCCTTTATAGTAGAGTTGCACATCGCTAACCTGATGTCCGCCTATCTCCTTGCACGACAACAGAGGAGAAACCTCGTCGAAGATGTCGTATACACGTCGGCAGCGATTGCAATAGAAATGAGCATGTGCGTTGATGTTTCCATCGTAGCACACCCGATGGTCGTCTATGGTAATCATCTGTGCCGCGTTGTTCTCGGAAAACATGCGCAACGTATTGTATACCGTAGTTCGACTGAGCGTTGGTATCTTGGAGCAAAGTCCGCGATAAACATCATCCACCGTTGGATGGGTGAAGTGTGTGAGCAGGTAGTGCATTATAGCTATGCGTTGTACAGATGGCTTTATGCCATGCTCAGTAAGTCGTGCTATTGCTTCTTTGTTGTTCATTTCTTATTTATCTTTATTACATTTACCTGTTTTTCTTATTCACAATGCAAAGATACAAAAGATATTTATATGAGCAAAACAAATTTGTAAATATTTCAATATTTTATTTTCTTCAACCAGAAGTCTACTTATTTTAAATCATTAAACGCATATATCGTGTCAAAAGCACTTATAGGTGTGCCAATGGCTTTGGCAGGCGCAATATGCTTGCTGATATTCCACAAGAAATACGAATAACAGATAAAATCTCGTTTTTTTGTGTGGACTACTTAATTTTTCTGCATCATATTTCTTTTAAGGGATATAAGTAGAACTTTTAAAACACACAAGAATTATGAAACGAGTATTTAATCTATTGGTAGTAGACGAGAGTGGCAGCATGGCAATAATCCAGAAGCAGGCTCTGATGGGCATCAACGAGACACTTGAGACAATCGGCAAGATGCAAATGACACACAAGGAACTTGAGCAGCACGTTACGCTGATAACGTTTGACAGTTCGCACAAGCGCCTGATATACGACAACGTTACAGCCGATATGGCTCACAAACTTGGACGCGACGAATATAATCCGGGCGGTGCAACACCTCTGTACGACGCTATTGGAATGGGCATAGCAAAGATAAACGCGCAGACAACCGACGAGGATTCGGTGCTGGTGACCATTATTACGGATGGCGAGGAGAACTGTAGCGAGGAGTATAATCTCAAGATGATAAAGATTCTTATAGACAAGCTTAAGAAGCAAGGCTGGACCTTTACCTTTATAGGTACCGACAACCTTGACGTTGAAGGCATGGCTGCCGACATGGGCATAGACAATCATCTATCGTTCTGCGAGGACGCAAAAGGCACAGAAGAGATGTTCAGACGCGAAAGAAAATCAAGAGAACGCTTCAATATGTGCATGGCTTCTGACCGCGCAATGCCGGCGGGAAGCTATTTTAAGGAGAAATAAAAAGAAAAGGGTGTGCACTACATGTTTCTATACAAGAAAGAGACACATGAGGTGCACACCTTATTAAATATATACATTATATATATATTACATTATTATTTACCTTACAGCACTTTCCAAAAGCTTTCAGGCAGGCTGACGTTCTGCACCTGTCGTGCCTCCTTAAACAATGGGGCAATATCCTCAGGCTCGAATCCGGCAATGCCGCATCCAATTGGCGTTACAAGGAAATGCTTTTCGGGATGAGCCTTGGCATAGTTGATAAACTCGTCGACATAAGGACGAATAGTATCAACACCTCCTTGCATTGTAGGTATGCCATAGCTTTGGCCTTGCATGCCTACACTCTGCCCCATTATTGCACCAAAACGCAAGCGTGCCACACGTGCCGCTCCGCCACCATGCATACCTGCAAGATTGCTGCCGAATACAAATACCTCATTCTCTTTAAGGCTGTCAATCCACTCGGGAGTGATGCGCTGTTGTGTTATTCTATCCATATCTTTTGTATTATAATCCATTTGACTTGGCATAGCCTCGCACATAATGTCAGACCTTGACATTGGCGACGCGCCATACTCGTTGGCAACAAAATAGCGTTTGAAGTAAGGCACCACAACGTCGTGCATCATCTTGTTGTAACGTTGGGTTACGGCAGACGCACTCATACCCAACTGCGCTCCAATCTCCTTGCCTTTGAACCCCTCGATAAAGTGCATCTGCAGAATAATGGAATTCTTGCTGTCGCGACCATAAAACTTCAGGCAAATCTCGTTGATGGTATGACGGAAGTCGGTTGCAAACTCATTATCCACCACATCAAAGCCAATACGTGTGCGCTCCTGACGAGCCTCAAAACTCTCGAAACGATGCTCTTTATCAACATCCTTGAGCTTGTCGAGAAGCAAGAAGCGAAATCCATTTACCATCCATGTCTTGAGCGACATTGAAGGCTTACGATCTTCAAGCTGCTGGAAGTTGTGCTTGCACAAAGCCAGATAATACTCGTGCGCAAGAGAGAAGAAGTCCATGCCAGGCTTATGCTGCAAGTCGTATCGTTTGTCGTAGATGCAGTAGGCAACACGACAATAGCCGTAGAAATAATCTTTTACGATGTGCTCGTTGGCATTACGAAATCCTTCGAGAATCTCGTCGTCGGTTAATTGGGTTGTATTTGTAGTCATATTGTTTCAAGTTCTGTTGCCGCAAATTTACGAGTTTCTGAAATAACCACCAAACTTTTTTACACATATAAAATACTCTTAAATAAGTAACAGTTCAGAATAATATTTACATATAGTAGGAGGGTATGGCATCCTTGCCATACCCACTAAATTGGCTGTACAATCATGGCAGAGTGGGTATGGCAGGGATGCCATACCCTCCTACTGATTGCCGCTCATATATAAAGATAAATATGAACACATACTTATAAAAATAATTAAGAACACCTACTTATCTCAAAAGTAATAAATATTGTATACCTTTGCACTTGAAAGCGACAGAAAGATGAAAAATACAAATATAAAATGTATAAAAGGCGACTTTGAGAGTAAGCTTGCGCTTGCACTCGCCCCAACGATAAAAGCAGGATTTCCAAGTCCGGCAGACGACTATCTGCATGATAGTCTCGACTTCAACCGTGACATGATAAAGAATCCGGAAGCGACATTCTATGGAAGAGTGTCGGGAGACTCGATGATAAATGCAGGAATATGCGACGGCGACATAGCCGTGATAGACCGATCGTTGCAACCAATGGACGGCAACGTGATTGTAGCATTTGTAAATGGAGAGTTCACAATAAAATACCTTGACCTTAAACACAAGGAGGAAGGATATATAGAACTGAAGCCAGCCAATCCCAACTACTCGCCAATACGTATAGACGTGGAAGACAACTTCAGGGTGTGGGGCGTTGTGGTGTGGACCATAAAACAATGGAGACATTAAACAAGAAAAGAAAGACTATGAAATGGTATGCCATATGCGATTGCGACAACTGCTACGTAAGTTGTGAGCGTGTTTTCCGTCCAGACCTGGAAGGGAAACCCGTTGTTGTGCTGTCAAACAACGACGGATGCGTAGTGGCAAGAAGCAAGGAGGCAAAGCAATTGGGCATAAAGGCTGGCACGCCATACTTTCAGCTAAAGCAACTGTATCCCAATACAAAGATAGAGGCTTTCTCGTCAAACTATGAACTTTATGGCGAGATAACAGGACGCGTGATGACCATTATACGCGACATGACACCAAGATGTTTTCGCTACTCAATAGACGAAGCCTTTGCCGTGTTGGATGGTTTCTCTACAGAACAGCTAAGAGATTGGGGCGAGCAACTGCACGACCGCATACAGATGTCGGTAGGCATGCCCATAAGCATAGGTATTGCAAGAACAAAGACATTGGCAAAGATGGCGTCGTATTTTGCAAAGAAATATCCTGGATACAACCACGTATGCATTATCGACTCGGAAGAACAACGATTGAAGGCTGCAAGACTATACCCTATTGGCGAAATATGGGGTATTGGAAGAAGATATCAGGCTCGACTTGAGGCTATGGGCATAAGGACGGCACACGACTTTGCAAGCCATTCGGCATCATGGGTAAGGTCCACGTTTAAGACAGTAGTGATAGAACGCACATGGGCAGAACTTAACGGAACCGACTGTATACCCGACGACATCCCTAAAAGAAAGAAGAGCATTTGCACAAGCCGAAGCTTTGAGGGTATGGTAAACGACTTTGACACTCTGCGTACACATGTGGCAAACTTTGCTGCAAGATGCGCCGAGAAGCTACGCAAGCAACAATCGGCGGCTAACATAATTGGCGTATTTATCGACTCAAACCACTTCAGGCCAGAGCTTGAGCAATACAGCAATATGACGGAGATAACATTCGCAACACCTACATCTGCCACAATAGATATTGTAAAGGCGGCCACAGCGTGCCTAAAACGCATATACCGACAAGGAATATACTATAAGCGGGCGGGGGTGATAATGATGGAGGTAGTTACAAACACGGCTATACAAACCGATCTGTTCAACTTTGATGTGGATAGACACAGGCATATGACGCAACTCGACAATGCCGTGGACAAAATAAATAAAGTGGACGGAAGCGAGACCGTTATACTATCGGCACAGCAATATCCAAAGGGAAAGAAGTTTGCGGATGCTATAAAGCACGACCACAAGAGTTTAAACCCTACAACAAGGTGGAGCGACATTATTAAACTAAAATAATATGAAACTGAAATCAATAAGCAACAAAATTAAAGGCAACCCTACAATGACAGAGGGAACGAGTATATTCAATACTCGTGATATGCGGCATTTCGCATTTTCTTAACGATATGATACAGTCGATAATCCCGTCGATATACCCTATACTGAAAGACAAGTTCGACTTTTCGTTTGCGCAGATTGGTATCATAACACTTGTCTTTCAGATGACATCGTCTATATTGCAGCCATTCACAGGACTATATGCCGACAAGCATCCACGGCCTTATGCCTTGTCGATAGGCATGTGTTTTACCTTGACGGGATTATTGGTTCTTGCATTTGCCGAATATTACTGGGCTATACTTATAGCAGTAAGCGTTGTAGGCTTTGGCTCATCCGTGTTCCATCCTACAGCATCGCGTGTTACGCAGCTTGCATCAGGCGGCAAAAAGAGTTTGGCACAATCTATATTTCAGGTAGGTGGCAACGGAGGCTCGGCTTTGGGTCCTCTGCTTGCAGCTCTTATTGTGCTGCCATACGGTCAGCATTCAATATCATGGTTTGCCATAGCTGCCATGCTTGCAGCATTGATAATGGTAAGACTTGGAGCATGGTACAAAGCAAAACTGCAATATGTGGTTAATCATCCACTGAAGACAGCAGGACTGAACAACAACATCTCAAAGCGAGCCAAATACGGCGCCTTGGCAATACTTATATTACTTGTATTCTCGAAGTATTTCTATACTTCGTGCATCACAAGCTACTTCACCTTCTTCCTTATAGACAAGTTCGGTGTGTCGGTAAAGGCATCACAATTGTTCCTATTTGTTTTCCTTGCAGCCTTCGCTATAGGAACGGTGGCAGGAGGAATGCTGGGCGACAAGTTCGGAAGAAAATATGTTATATGGTTCTCAATACTGGGAGCAGCACCATTCGCATTAGCAATGCCATATGTAAACCTAACATGGACTATCATCTGCTGTTTTCTATCAGGACTAATCATAGCCTCGGCATTCTCGTCGATAGTGGTTTATGCCACCGACCTTATGCCAGACAAGGTGGGAATGATAGCCGGTATATTCTTCGGACTGATGTTTGGCTTGGGTGGACTTGGCTCGGCTTTCTTCGGATGGCTTGCCGACAAAACAAGCATAGAGTATATATTCCAGGTGAGCTCGTTATTGCCCTTGTTGGGAATAATAGCGGGATTTCTGCCTAATACGCAAAAGACAAAGAACATTGTTGCAAAAGATACGGGCAAAAAAGGTTAATTATGCCTTTACCAGGTGTTAAATCAGATAAATTTTGTTAAACAAATCATATCTTACCTCTCATGTTTATACCTTTGCACGCAAATTTAATAATCTAAAGGATAACATTGTTTAATTAAAAAGAAAATTAAAATGAGAGAAGAGACAGGAAAATCGGTATCCTTCAATCATCATCAAGTAGGCCTCCTGGGACTGCTCGTCACTCTGGGCATCGTGTTTGGCGACATCGGAACATCACCTCTATATGTGATGAAGGCCATACTCCACACAGGCGAAACCATCAACGAGAACACTATCCTTGGGGCATTGTCCTGCATCATCTGGACACTCACCCTACAGACCACCATTAAATACGTATGCGTGGCTCTGCGAGCCGACAACAATGGCGAAGGAGGCATTCTCGCCCTCTACGCTCTTCTGCGCCGCTTAAAGAGCAAGTGGATTTACATATTAGCTATTATCGGTGCAAGTACTTTGCTGGCAGACGGAATCATCACCCCAGCCATTACGGTTACTACAGCCATCGAAGGACTCGAAAGCATCAGTCCTGATCTGCCAGTCATTCCCATTACGATTGCCATCATCACCATTATCTTCTTCGTGCAGAGGTTTGGTACAGAGAGCATAGGCAAATCGTTTGGAGTATTCATGCTGCTATGGTTTCTGCTGTTAGGCGTGACGGGAACTGTCAGCATCACGTCTTACCCGATGATATTGAAGGCTTTTAATCCCTATTACGCTATTGCTTTGCTGGCACAATCACCTGAATGGTTCTTAATCCTGGGTGCCGTATTTCTTTGTACCACCGGTGCTGAGGCTCTCTACTCCGACTTGGGACATTGTGGCAGGAAGAACATCACCATAAGCTGGGCCTTTGTAAAGACCATGCTCATCCTCAATTATCTGGGACAGGGAGCGTGGGTGCTTAACCATGTGGATACGGCATTGTCCGTGAATCCGTTCTTTTCCATAATGCCGCAGAGCATGCTGTTCTTCGCCATCATCATGGCCACGGGTGCGGCAATCGTGGCAAGCCAGGCACTTATCAGCGGCACCTTCTCCATATTGAGCGAAGCCATGAACCTGCACTTCTGGCCACGCATGCGAATCAAGCATCCTACCCATGTAAAGGGACAGCTCTATATCCCGATGATCAACCTCGCCATGTACATCGGCGTGGTTCTCATCATCCTGCTCTTCCGCGACTCCTCGCACATGGAGGCAGCCTACGGTCTCGCCATCACCATCACCATGCTGATGACCACCCTGCTGCTCGGTTTCTACCTGCGCACCAAGGGTGTGGCGCGCATCTTCATCCTGCTCTTTATGGGCGCATATTGCGTTATCGAGGGCATTTTCCTTGCCGCCAACCTGTCAAAATTCCTCGCAGGAGGATGGTGTACGATGCTTATTGGCGGAATCCTGTTCCTGATGATGTATGTATGGGTCCACGCCATCAAGATCCGCCATCATTACATCAGTACCAAACCGCTGGATGAGTATTATCAGATTATCTCCGATATCAAGGCCGACGAGAGCATCCCCAAGTACGCATCCAACCTGGTTTATGTGAACCATGCCGACAAGGAAGGTGCGGTGGATGACAAGCTGCTCTATTCCATCATCAACAAGCAGCCCAAGCGTGCTGACCATTACTGGCTTATCAATCTGGAATTTGCAGATACTCCTGACACGC
>OJMJ01000474.1_pt1 | contig 20258 bp, 19 predicted proteins | sample 1597181 | NCBI WGS metagenome assembly OJMJ01 (sample SAMEA2452126, study PRJEB22498) | human gut metagenome | biome: human feces; feature: human gut; material: feces | place: Australia | collected 2012
CCCACCATTTTTATGGCCGTGTTACTTTGGAACAGATATCCCGGAGAGAGAACAGCTCATTGCATACAATCGTTCCATCGAGGATATCCGTAAGATCATTGGTGCGGATTCCCTTGGATACCTTGGAGTTGAGCGTTTAGAGGAAATGGTCGGCGGATTAAGTATCTGTAAGGGATGCTTTACGGGTACCTACCCGATGGAACCGCCGAAAGAAGACATCCGGGGCGATTTTGAGAGATAGATAATAACAAATGTTAAGGAGAACAGAAATGAGTACAGACAGATATACAAGTCCGTTATCTGAGCGTTATGCCAGCAAGGAGATGCAGTATATTTTTTCACAGGACAAAAAGTTCCGTACCTGGAGAAAATTATGGATTGCATTAGCTGAGACAGAGATGGAGTTAGGACTTTCCGAGAATGGAAAGCCGGTTATTACACAGGAACAGATCGACGAGTTAAAGGCACATGCTGAGGACATCAATTATGATGTAGCAAGAGAGCGTGAAAAACTGGTTCGTCATGATGTTATGAGTCATGTATATGCATATGGATTACAATGTCCTAATGCTAAAGGAATAATACATTTAGGGGCTACTAGTTGTTATGTAGGAGATAATACAGATATAATAATAATGAGAGATGCATTATTATTAATAAAGAAAAAACTTATAACAGTATTAAATCACTTATCAAATTTTGCAATGAAATATAAAGATATGCCTACTTTAGGATTTACACATTTTCAACCTGCTCAATTAACTACTGTTGGAAAAAGAGCGACTTTATGGATGCAAGATTTAGTAATAGATATTGAAAATATTGATTTTGTATTAGCTAAATTAAAACTAAGGGGAGTTAAAGGAACAACTGGAACTCAAGCTAGTTTTATGAATTTATTTGAAGGTGATGAAGAAAAGATTAAATCTTTAGATACATATGTAGCTGAAAAAATGGGCTTTGAAAAAAGTTATGGAGTGACAGGTCAAACTTATCCTAGAAAAATTGATTCTATAATTTTAAATACTTTATCAGAAGTAGCACAAAGTGCTTATAAATTCAGCAATGATTTAAGATTATTACAAAGTATTAAAGAAATTGAAGAACCGTTTGAAAAACATCAAATAGGATCTTCTGCTATGGCATACAAGAGAAATCCAATGAGAAGTGAAAGAATGAGTTCTTTATCAAGAATAGTTATAGTTAATGCATTAAATCCTGCTATTACAGCAGCTACACAATGGTTTGAAAGAACATTAGATGATTCAGCTAATAAAAGGATATCTGTTCCAGAAGCTTTTTTATCTTTAGATGGAGTTTTAAATTTATATATTAATATAGCAGAAAGTATGGTTGTTTATGATAAGGTGATTGCAAAACATGTTAATGAGGAACTTCCATTTATGGCTACTGAAAATATAATGATGGAATGCACTAAAAGAGGATGCGATAGACAAGAATTACATGAAAGAATTAGGGAGCATTCAATGGCTGCAGCAAAAAGAGTTAAAGGTGAAGGTTTAAGCAATGATTTAATTGAGAGAATTATGGCTGATGATTATTTTAAATTAACAAAGGAAGAAATTTTAGATATAATTGATCCATTAAAATTTATTGGAAGAGCTCCAAGTCAAGTTGTAGAATTTATTGATGAATATGTTACACCTATTATAAATGAAAATAAGGATGCATTAGAAATTAAAAGTGAAATAAATGTTTAGATAATAATTATCCATTTTAAGCTAATTTATAGCTTAAAATGGATTTTTTATATTTAAGATATGTTTAATTTATATTGTAATCTAATTAATTTTAATAACATATGCTATTAATAAATGATGTGTTGAGAGGGTTATATAGAAGTATGGATGATATTTATAAGTATATATTAAAAAATTCAACTTTAAATGATTTAATTGAAGCTTGTTTAGAAAATAAAAATATTGCTATAATTATAAGCAATTATGAAATTGAAGATGTATTAATTTATTTAAAAAATTATATATTAAATAATATTACAATAGAAGAATTAAAGAAAAGAGTTAATGCTGTAAGTATAAATCATACTATTGATATGGTTAAAATTAAAAAGTTTAATATTTTAAATAGAGAAATTTCAAACAATAAAAAGAAGATAATGGAAATATTTTTATCCTTTATAAAAAAAGATAATGAAGGAAAATCATTAAATGATTTATATTCAATTACAAAAAAAAGTTTGGAGTTTAAAGATAAGGAATTTAAGTATTTTTGTGTATTAAATAAGTTTAAATTATTTACAGATAATAATAAAGAAGCAATTATTGAAAATATTCAAAAGTTATTTGAGGGTGAATATATAAATTTATTTATTAAATATAAGAAGTTTAATGGAAATAAGAAGTTTAATATTATAAATAAAGAATTAACTAATGAGGATATAGTTAAAGTAAAATTAAAGATGAGTGGTATATTAAACAACACTTTTGCATTTATTCCACCTATTTATTATAACAAATATACAAGTGATTTTGAAAGAGAAAATATTTACTACAAAAATTATAATGAAAATCAGCTATTGGAAGTTGTTAAAAGGATTAATTACAAACATAATAAAAAAATGCTAGATAAAATAACAGATATAAAATGGTATAAATTAAATGACATATTAAATCATAAAAGAATTTTAAATGAGAATAAAGAGATAAATAATGAATATTTAAGGCAACAAGAGATTATATACAAGCAATATATAGAAAACATAGAGAATTTAGCTTTGTTTTCAAATTCATTTGGATTTATAAAAAAAGTATTTCAAAATGAAGTTTTAGATGAAATAAACAATAGGATAACAAATGAAGATGATTTATATAATTATATATCATATTTAAAGGAAACATTAAGTAGTTATGAAGAATATTTGGTAGTAGCTAGTAAAATAGAAATGTTAAATGACATACAAAGTGATATTTTAAATTATTGTTATGACAAGATTGATAATAAAAAAGACTTAGGTGAAATAATACAATTTATACCTAATTATTTTTTGTATAAAGAAATTGAAATTGATGAAATAGAAAATGAAATTGAAATTAACAATTATGAATCGATAGATAATAAAATAAACAATATTTATTTAGCTTTAAGTTCTTATAAAAATATTGCATTGCAAGTTTTACAAGAGTATAGCAATAAAACTACAAATGACTTTATAAAAGAAAATTCTATTGATATTTTTAGTTTGAATTATAAAGAAATTGTTGATAATAAATATAAAAAAGAAAATTATAAATTTTTATCTAAATTGTATCCAATAACAGTTATTTATGAAGAGGAATTTAAAGATAACAAAAAAGTGATAGAAAAAAATTTCGATATTGTTATAAAAAGCTCTGATTTTTTTATTTATAATGGAATTGATCAATATAAGAGTGAAGTTTTATGTAATGAAAGATTAGATAAAAAAATAACTACTTTACTTTCAAACTTGGGATATCGTATATTTGATAATGAAAATAATAACTCAGTTTTATATGTATTAGGATGTAAATGCCAAGGAAGTATAAAAACATTATATATAAATAATGGAGAAAGCTTTAGTATTAATAACTTAATTGAATTATTAAATTTAATTGATAAAAATGGAAAAATAATTTATATATGGTATAGAAATTGGTGGCTAAATAAAGCTGAAGAAATTGATAGTTTACAAAAACAATTAAATAAATAGGCAGTTAATACTGCTTATTTATTTATAATGATTTTGCACTAATTTATATAAATATGATAAAATTATTTAATGAATTATTAATCAAAGGAGAAAAAGATGAATTTAATAACAGTTGAAAATATAAAAAAAACTTATAGTGAGAAAGTACTATTAAATAATGTTTCATTTGGAATAAATGATGGAGATAAAATTGGGCTAATTGGATTAAATGGTAGCGGGAAATCTACATTATTAAAGATAATAACAGAAAGAGATGAATTTTTTGATGGAAGCATTACAAAAGGAAAGGGAGTAAGAGTAGAATACCTTTCACAAAATTCAAATTTTGATCCAAATGCAACAGTTTTAGAACAAGTATTTAATAGCGATACACCTGAAATGAAATTATTAATGGAATATGAAACACTATTAGATAAAATTAAAAATGAAGAATTTGATGAACAAACTAATGATAATCTTATAAAGGTTCAAGAAAAAATAGATTCTTTAGATTTATGGAATTTAGAAAGTGAAGTTAAAGTTATATTAACTAAACTTGGAATAAATGATTATACTATGAAAATGGGAACTTTATCTGGAGGACAAAAAAAGAGAGTATTTTTAGCATCTGCATTAATAAAACCTTGTGAATTACTTGTATTAGATGAGCCTACCAACCATTTAGATTCAATATCTATAGAATGGCTAGAGGAATATTTAAATAATAGAAAAGGTGCACTATTAATGATTACTCATGATAGATATTTTTTAGATAGAGTATCTAATAAAATATTAGAGTTAGATAGAGGGAATATATATACTTATACAGGAAATTATAGTTCATTTCTTGAAAAGAAAGCTGAAAGAATAGAATTAGAAGCAGCAAGTGAAGAAAAAAGACAAAAGCTAATATTAAAAGAATTAAAGTGGGTAAGAAGAGGAGCTAAAGCAAGAACAACAAAGCAAAAAGCAAGACTTCAAAGATTTGATGAATTAGTTAATCAGGAATATATAGCACCAAAGGACAATTTAGAAATGTCATTTATAGGTACTAGATTAGGTAAAAAAATTATAGAATTAAAAAATATAAATAAATCTTATGGAACTAAGAACCTTATAAATAATTTTACTTATACAGTATTAAAGGAAGATAGAATTGGTATTATTGGTGACAATGGAGTGGGAAAGACAACTTTACTTAATATAATAAAAAATTCCATTGCACCAGATATGGGAAATATAGAAATTGGAGAAACTGTAAAGATAGCTACATTTTCTCAAGATGATTCACATATGGATTTATCAATGAAAGCAATTGATTATGTTAAAGAAGGGGGAGAGTGGATTCCAACAGAAGATGGAACTAAAATAAGTGCTTCTCAGCTTGCTGAACGTTTCTTATTTGATGGAACAATGCAATATACAATGATAGAAAAGCTTTCAGGAGGAGAGAGGAGAAGATTGCACTTATTAAGGGTTCTTATGGAAGCTCCAAATGTTTTAATTTTAGATGAGCCAACAAATGATTTAGATATAGAAACATTAAAAATTTTAGAGGATTTTATTGATGAATTTATAGGGGTTGTAATTGTTGTTTCGCATGATAGGTATTTCTTAGATAGAATTTGTAATAAGATCTTTTCTTTTGAAGATAACGGGATAATTAATGTATACAATGGAAACTATAGTGATTACTTAATTAATAAGGAAATTAAGTTTTTAAAAGAAAAGGAAGAGCAAAAAATTAAAGATGAGCCAAGCAAGAAAAAAACATATGTAAGAAATAAAGATGAAAGACCTAAATTTACATTTAAGGAACAAAGAGAATTTGAAACTATTTATAGCACTATTGAAGAAATAGAAAATAAAATTTCTGAAATAGAAGAGGAAATGATAAAGAATTCAAGTAGTTATGGGTTGTTAAATGAATTAGATCAAGAAAAAATTAAACTTGAAGAGGAGTTATTAGAGAAATATGAGCGTCAAGAATATTTAGAAGATATAGCGAAAAAAATAGAAGAATACAATAATAATAAGTAATAAGTCATTTAATTTGTTGACAATAATTTAAGTTTCTGATACTCTTGATAAGGTCGTAATAAAATTTATCTTATTTATTTTAGGAGGAAATTATGGAAAACACGCAAAAGATAAAAATTGTAACTGCTGACCCTTCAGCGTTAGGATTATTTGGACTAGCTATAATTACTTTAGTAGCTTCATCACAAAAATTAGGAATAACTTCAGGAGTGTCATTAGTATTACCTTGGGCTATATTCTTAGGAGCAACTGCTCAATTATTTGCATGTATAAATGATTTTAAACATGACAATACATTTGGAGCAACTGCATTTGGAGCATATGCATTCTTTTGGTATGCAATGGGATTCACTTGGTTAATTCAAAATGGAGTATTTGGAGAAAAGTTAGCTGCGGCAGCAGATACTAAGCAATTAGCATTTGCATTTTTAGGATACTTAATTTTTACGCTATTTATGACAATTGGAGCTATGGAAACTCATAAAGTATTATTTACTATATTTGTATTAATTGATTTCTTATTCTTAGGATTATCATTAAATGGATTTGGAATAATGGGTGAGTTTTCGCATAAATTAGCTGCTTATTCAGAATTATTAATATCTATAGTTTCATTCTATGGATGTGGAGCAGCTGTGTTAAACAAGCACTTTGGAAAGGTATTTTTACCAGTTGGTAAACCTTTTGGAATATTTAAAAAATAATTTAATAAAAATGTAAAGGGGATGTCGCATTAAGGATAAATACTACAATATATTGTGTATAAAATTTTTAGTGTGACAGCCCCTTTTTTCTTTATAAAGCTAAATCTATATTGTATACTTAAAATATATTAACCTAAATAAAGGAGTTAATAATGAAAATTAAAGTTATAGTAAAAGGTCAAAAAGATCCAATAATTTATTCTGGTGATAGAATTGATATTTTAGATTTTGAAATGAATGGTGAAAAATTTAAACAAATAAGATATTTCAAAAAAGGATTTTCAAAATCAGAGTTATTAAAAGCTGATTTAATTACCAAAGTTGTTGAAATTGAAAAATAATGGGATGTCGCGTTAAGAATAAATACTACAATATATTGTGTATAAAATTTTTAGTGCGACAGCCCCTTTTTATATATAAGTTGCCAAGTGTATATAAAAGACGTATAATGAATAAACGCAAATAAATAAATACATATTATTTAATATGTATTTAAGGGAGGAATAATTATGCTATATACTGATAATAGACAAAATATAATAGAAGCTACAGAAAAACTTGTAAATCTTATTAATGAAGTATGCAATTTAGCATTAACTGAAGAAGAAGTTAATGTTCCATATCAAATTTCACTTTTATTTGTGGATAATAATGAAATAAGAGAAATTAATAAAGATACAAGAGGAATTGATAAAGTTACAGATGTATTATCATTTCCTATGCTTGACTATTCAGAAGATAAGGTATTTAAGGATATTTATAAAAATAAAAAGTTTGATAAGATATATTTAGATGGTGATGAACTTGTATTAGGAGATATGGTATTATCATTAGAAAGAGCAAAGGAACAAAGCATAGAATATAATCATTCATTTGAAAGAGAGGTATGTTATTTAGTGGTACATTCAATACTTCATCTTTTAGGATATGATCATATGTGTGATAAAGATAAGGTTAAAATGAGAAAAAGAGAAGAAGAGATATTAGAGAAATTAAATATAACAAGATAAGCTTAATAAGAGGTGAAGTTTATGGAGATGAAAAAGTTATTAGAAAGTTTTAATCATGCAATAAATGGTATTATTGATGCAGTAAGAACGCAAAGAAATATGAAAATACATATAGTAGCAGCTATAGGAGTACTTATAGCTTGTTTTTTCTTTGATATCTCAAAAGCAGAATTTTTATCATTAGCTATTACAATTACAATGGTGATTAGTGCAGAACTTGTGAATACTGCAGTTGAAGCTGCTGTAGACTTAAATACTAATTATTATCACCCCTTGGCAAAGGTTGCTAAGAATACAGCAGCTGGGGCAGTTTTAGTTACAGCTATAAATGCATTATTAGTTGGATATATTGTATTTTGGGATAAATTATCTAATTTTTCTTATGAAGTTGTATATAAGATAAAACATTCAGAACCATACATGATTTTTATAGCATTAGTAATAGTTATATTGGCAGTATTAATAATTAAGGCTATATATGGAGAAGGAACACCACTTAAAGGAGGAATGCCTAGTGGGCATAGTGCATTAGCCTTTTCATTATCAACAGCTATTTCACTTATAACTGAAAAACCAATTTGTATAATTTTAGCTTATTTAATGGCTTTTATAACAGCTCAAAGTAGAGTAGACTCGGAAGTTCATAGTGTTTTTGAAGTGATTGTTGGTGGTATTTTAGGAATACTGTTAACATTATTAATATTTACTATATTTAAGTTATAAATTTATTAATAAAATCTTTTTTTCAATGTTAAAATTAATATAATATATGTGATATACTATTTAAATGGAGGAATATATATGGATTATAAAGAGTTAATATTAAGTGCATTAGAAGCAAGAGAAAAAGCGTATTGCCCATATTCAAATTTTAAAGTAGGTTCCGCTATACTTTTTGAAAATGGGGAAATATATACGGGAAGTAATATAGAAAATGCTTCTTTAGGAGCAACAAATTGTGCAGAAAGAACAGCCATTTTTAAAGGTGTTCATGATGGAAATAGAGAAATTAAAGCAGTTGCAGTTGTAGGAGATACAAATTCATATACATATCCATGTGGAATATGCAGACAGGTAATTGCTGAATTTGTAAGAGATGAAAAAATACCAGTAATAATTATAAAAAATGAAAATGATTATATAGTAAAAACTTTTGAAGAAATATTGCCAGGGTCTTTTTCAAAGAAAGACTTGCTAGGCTAGGAGGAAAATATGTTTAAATCAGGATTTGTGACAATAGTAGGAAGACCAAATGTAGGAAAATCTACTTTATTAAATGAAATAATGGGGGAAAAATTATCAATAGTATCTAATAAGCCTCAAACAACAAGAAATAACATACAAACTATTTTAACTGGAGAGGATTATCAGTTAGTTTTTGTTGATACACCTGGGATACATAAACCAAAACATAAATTAGGGGAATATATGGTTAATTCTGCTAAGGATTCTATAAAAGAAGTTGATTTAGTATTATTTTTAGTAAATCCATGTGAAGAAATTGGTAGAGGTGATAAATTTATATTAGAAGCATTGAAGGCTCAAAAAGCACCTGTATTTTTAGTTGTAAATAAAGTAGATGAAAACTCTCATGATAAAGTAGCTAAAACTTTAGAAATGTTCTCAAAGGAGTATGATTTTGAAGAGTTAATACCTATTTCAGCATTAAAGGGAAAAAATGTAGATTCATTAGTTAAATTAATGGTAAATAAAATGCCAGAGGGACCTCAATATTATCCAGAAGATATGATAACTGATGTTCAAGAAAGATTTATTGTTGCGGAAATCGTAAGAGAAAAGGCATTAAAAAATTTAAGAGATGAAGTTCCACATGGAATAGCAGTAGATGTTATTCAAATGAAACAAAATGAAAAAGGTACATATCATATTGAAGTGGATTTAATTTGTGAGAAGGACTCCCATAAAGGAATAATAATAGGAAAAAATGGAGCATCTTTAAAGAAAATTGGTGAAACATCAAGATATGAAATAGAAAGATTCCTTCGTGCAAAAATTAATTTAAAGATTTGGGTTAAGGTAAGAAAGGAATGGAGAGATAACGGTCTTCTACTTAGAGAGTTAGGGTATAAAAAAAATAAGTAGATAGGGGTTGATTATTCTGTCTATTGAAAAAACAAAAGGTGTTATAATTAAATCAATAGATTATAAAGAAAATGACAAACTTATTTGGGCATATTGTGAAGAGTTAGGTAAGATAACTTTTATAGCTAAAGGTGCTAAGAAAAGCAAAAGTAAAAACTTAGCACTTACTTTACCTTTATGTTTTGCAGATTATATATTTTTTAAAGGAAGAAATTTATATAATTTGCAAGAAGGTAAAATTATTAATTCGTTTCAAGGATTACTAGATAATTTAGATAAATTAACTTATTCTTCGTATATTTGTGAATTAATTGATATATGTGTAGAAGATGGAGAAGTAAATAAGGAATTATTTAAAGAGTTTATAACATGTCTATATTTGCTTAACACAGATGCAATGGATTACGAATTATTAATTAGAGCATTTGAATTAAGATTACTTAATGCAACTGGATATGGATTACAATTTGATAAATGTAGCATTTGTAAAAAAAATATTAATACAAGTGATTATATTTCTTTATCATATTTTGGAGGTGTTTGTGATACATGTAATAAAGAATATGGAATATATATATCAAGAGCTGGATTTAATGCTCTTAGATTTTTAAGCAAAACATCTATGGATAAAATATATAGATTAAATATTGATAAAAATGTTAAAAAACAAATTGAAAAAATAACAACTTTTATTATTAATTCAAATTATTCAAGAAAACCAAAAAGTTTAGAAATGCTAAATTATATAAAGGAGTAGATAGAAGTATGGATATCACATTAGAAAAGGTTGATAAGGTAAGAGAAAGAACTGGAGTAAGTTATAGTAAGGCTAAAGAAGCGCTAGAAGTATCTAATGGAGATGTTTTAGAGGCAATAATATTTTTAGAAAAACAATCTAAAGATGAAGGTCAATATAAAAAAACAGAAACTATAGAAGAATTAAAAATTTGGTTAAAAGATTTAATAAACAAAGGAAATGTTACTAGAATAAAAGTCAGTAAAGACGGAAAAAAAATAGTTGATGTACCTGTAAATGCAGGAATTGCAGCTGGTGTTATTGCAATTATTATTCCGCCAATATTAGCATTTGTAGTAGTTGCTGCTGTAGTAACACAAGTTACTATAGAAATAACAAGAGCTGATGGAAGTGTAGAAGTAGTTAACAAATATATTTCTGCAGCTGTAAATGAAGCAAAGGATAAAGCAAGTGATTTTGCAGATAAAGTAAAAGATAAAGTACAAAATGTAAATATAGATTCTGTAAAGAAATATGGAAAAACTAATAAAGATAAAGAAAGTGAAAATAATAGCTTTACGTATACTGTAAATTTCGATGAAAATGATAACCAAAAATAGTAAATTAAAGAAAAACAAAGATATAATATAGCAAATTAAAAAAGAATAGGAATATTCAAATAATTTAAGTGATTTTTCTAAAAATTAGGTATAGTAAAAAGTTGATAAAATGTTATAATTATACTGTAAATAGAAAAAGTTCTTAATTGTCTGAATATTCCTTAAATGATTGAAAAGAGGAATAGCATTGAAATTTACAAACAGACAAGAAGAAATAATAAAAATAGTTAAAGCCGGAGGGCCAATTACAAGTGAAGCAATAGCAGAAAAGTTAGGGGTAACAAGAGCAGCCTTAAGGGCTGATTTAGCAATACTTACAATGACTGGTACTTTAGATGCTAGGCCAAAAGTAGGTTATGTTTATTTAGGAAAAAAGGTTGATGGAGATATATTAGAAAATATATCTAAAATTAGAGTTGGCGACATTATGTCAAAGCCTGTAACCGTTAACGATGATACTATGGTATATGATGCAATAGTTCATTTGTTTTTACATGATGTAGGAACACTATTTGTTGAAAGTAATGGAAGCTTAGTTGGGGCAGTTTCAAGAAAAGATTTCTTGAAAATTGCAATTGGTGGAACTGATATACATAAGGTTCCAGTTGGAATAATTATGACTAGAATGCCAAATATAATTTATGGTACAGTAGAAGATAGTGCATATACATTAGCAAAAAAAATAATTGAGCATGAAATAGACAGTATACCAATAGTAGAAAAATCTTACGATTCAGACGATGAAAAATTTAATTTAAAAATAGTTGGGAAGATTTCTAAGACTAACATAACTAAATTGTTTGTTAATCTAGGAGAGGCAAAATAAATTAAAGGGTAACTACAAGAGTAAATCTTGTTAGTATATATTATTGTATGAACGGAGGAGTATTGAGATGGAGAATAAAAAGTATGTTTATCTTTTCAGTGAAGGTAATGGTTCAATGAGAAACCTTCTTGGAGGTAAAGGGGCAAATTTAGCAGAAATGACTAGAATAGGAATTCCAGTTCCTCAAGGATTTATTGTTACAACAGAAGCTTGTAATAAGTATTATGAGGATGGAAAACAAATAACAGCTTCAATTGTAGAAGAAATTCATAAAAATATCAAAGAATTAGAAAAAATAACAGGAAAAGAATTTGGAAGCAACACAAATCCATTATTAGTTTCTGTAAGATCTGGTGCAAGAGTATCAATGCCAGGAATGATGGATACAATATTAAATCTTGGTTTAAATGATATTGCTGTAGAAGCAGTTGCAAAGGCAACAAATAATCCAAGATTTGCTTATGATTCATATAGAAGATTTATTCAAATGTTCTCAGATGTTGTTATGGGTATAGAAAAGAGATTATTTGAAAATTTAATAGATAAAGCTAAAGAAGCAAAAGGTGTTAAATATGATACTGAATTAAATGAAAATGACTTAAAAGAATTAGTAGTTAAATTTAAAGAATTATATAAAAAGGAAAAGGGTGAAGACTTTCCACAAGATCCAACTGTACAATTAACTGAAGCAATAACTGCTGTATTTAGATCATGGGATAATCCAAGAGCTATAGTTTACAGAAGATTAAATGATATACCAGGAGAATGGGGAACAGCAGTAAATGTACAACAAATGGTTTTTGGTAATAAAGGAGAAACTTCAGGTACAGGTGTTGCTTTTTCTAGAAATGCAGCAACTGGAGAAAAGGAAATTTACGGTGAATATTTAATGAATGCTCAAGGAGAAGATGTTGTTGCTGGTATTAGAACACCATTACCAATATCTAAGCTACAAGAGCAAAATCCTGCTATATATAAACAATTTATCGATATAGTTCATACCCTTGAAAATCATTATAAAGATATGCAAGATATGGAATTTACTATTGAAGAAGGTAAATTATACTTTTTACAAACAAGAAATGGTAAGAGAACTGCACAAGCAGCTTTAAAGATAGCTGTTGACTTAGTTTCAGAAGGAATGTTAACTAAAGAAGAAGCTATATTAAAAGTTGAACCTAATCAATTAGATTCATTATTACATCCTACTTTTGATTTTACTGAATTAAAAAATGCAAAAGTTATAGCTAAAGGACTTCCTGCATCACCGGGAGCAGCTTGTGGAAAGGTTGCATTTAGTGCAGAAGAAGCAAAAGAAAGAGCTGAAAAGGGTGAAAAAGTAGTATTAGTGAGACTAGAAACTTCACCAGAAGATATTGAAGGTATGATTGCAGCTGAAGGTATATTAACAATAAGAGGTGGTATGACATCTCATGCAGCAGTTGTTGCAAGAGGTATGGGAACTTGTTGTGTAGCTGGTTGTGGAGACTTAAAAGTTAATGAAGAAGAAAGAACTTTGGAAGCTAACGGAAAGGTTTATACTTCTGAAGATTATATATCTATAGATGGATCTACAGGAAATGTATATGGGGAAGCAATAAAAGCTGTTACTCCAGAAATTTCAGGACATTTTGCAACATTTATGGAATGGGCAGATAATATTAGAAAATTAAGTGTTAGAACTAATGCTGATAATCCAAGAGATACAAAGCAAGCAATTGAATTTGGTGCAGAAGGTATAGGACTTTGTAGAACTGAGCACATGTTCTTTGAAGAAGATAGAATAATGGCTATGAGAGAAATGATAGTAGCTAAAAATGAAGATGAAAGAAGAGCTGCATTAGCTAAATTACTTCCAATGCAAAAGAAAGATTTTATTGGAATGTATGAAGCTTTAAAGGGAATGCCAGCAACAATAAGATTCTTAGATCCACCATTACATGAGTTCTTACCTCATACTGATGATGAAATTGCAGAACTTGCAAAAACAATGGGATTAAGTTTTGGAGAACTTAAATCAACTGTAGAAAACTTGCATGAATTTAATCCTATGATGGGTCATAGAGGTTGTAGATTAGATGTTTCTTATCCAGAAATTGCTGAAATGCAAACTAGAGCTGTAATTGAAGCAGCTATTGAAGTGAAAAAGAATAAGGGATATGATATAGTTCCTGAAATTATGATTCCATTAGTTGGTGAAGTAAAAGAATTAAAATTTGTTAAGGATATAGTAGTTAGAACTGCTGAACAAGTTATGGAGGAATCAGGAGTTAAATTAGATTATCATGTTGGTACAATGATAGAAATTCCAAGAGCTGCTCTAACAGCTGATGACATAGCTAAAGAAGCAGAATTTTTCTCATTTGGTACAAATGATTTAACTCAAATGACATTTGGTTTTTCTAGAGATGATGCAGCTAAGTTCTTATCTGATTATTATGAAAGAAAGATATATGAACAAGATCCATTTGCAAAATTAGATCAAAAAGGAGTAGGGCAATTAGTTAAAATTGCTGTTGAAAAAGGTAAATCAACAAGACCAAATATAAAATTAGGTATTTGTGGAGAACATGGAGGAGATCCATCATCAGTAGAATTTTGCCATAATATTGGATTAAACTATGTGTCTTGTTCTCCATTTAGAGTTCCAGTGGCAAGACTTGCAGCTGCACAAGCACAAGTTAAGAATCCAAGAAAATAAATATTTAAATAAAAAAGAGTGATTTTTAGTATAATCCCTTTATAGTAGACACATAAAAGAAAAGACCGTATAATTTTTCTTTGTGTGAAACTATAAGGGGGTTTTCTTTATGTCCAAAAGAATCAATAACAACTATACTAAAGAATTTAAGCTTAAGGCTGTTAAAATGTATCTTGATGAAGGTGTGAGTTGCATCAAAATTAAATATTAAAAGTAAAACTCAAGTTATAAATTGGGTAAAACAATTTCAAGAAAAAGGTGCTGATAGTTTTGATATTGAAACTCGTGGCAGAGGCACTGGTGGAAAAAGAGGTAGACCTAAAACAAAATTTAATTCTTTAGAAGAAGAAGTTGAATACTTAAGAATGGAAGTTGAATTTCTAAAAAAGCTACGAGCTCTATCACGAAACTTAAAATAAGAGAAAGCTATAGTATTATTAAATCAATGTCTATGAAGTATAATATATGTAAGCTTTGTAAATTAGCTGGTGTATCTCGTAGCGGATATTATAAATGGCTTAATGGAACTGAAAGATTTACTGATAGAGCAAAAGAAAATAAAATTATTAAACAACTTATATTAGAAATACATAATAAATACAGGGGTACCTATGGACGTAAAAGAATGTGTATAGCTATTAATATTTTCTAAAGAAAATTGGCGTTACACAATCAACTTCACGAAAGGTAATTGCTGGGATAATACGCCTATCGAAAGTTTCTTTAGTCATCTTAAATCAGAGTTAATATATTTAGTTAATACAACCGATGTTCATGAACTAACTAAATTAGTTCATGAATACATTTATTTTTATAATAATGACCGAATACAAAATAAAATTGGCATGAGTCCGATAGAATATCTTACTCATGCCGCTTAATTGGTCTTTTTTATCATTGTCTACTTGACAGGGACAATACCATTTTTCACTCCTTTTTTATTTAAATATTAAAATTTTATATTGTAGTAACGTTTATAAATATAAAGCATATTATTAATATAATCTAATTGAGATTCAGAATTATTTAAACCCTTGCTTAATAAAGTTATAAATGAATTTTTATTACATTTATCTATATTTTTATAGTAATCCCTAGAAATTTTCCAAAACTTTTGAGGAAAGGCTAAATAGGCTAATATATATTTAAAATCAGATTCACTTAATTCATTGTATTTCTTATAAGTATTAATAAGATTAATTGTTAAACCAGAATTCCAATTAGTGCTGTTACGTTTAAGTAATCTTCTTAAAAAATATGAAATATCATGAGCACAATAATCTATTTTACATTTATCAAAATCAATAATCCAAACATCATTATTATTCCTATTTATTAATATATTTTTATTTACATAATCACCATGACAAAGAGAAATACTTAAGTCTTTAAAATCAATAAAAGAGGCTATTTCAAGAGATAATTTTGCAAGTGATAAATTAGTATTTAAGTTATTTAAATAAAGTCTTGAAAATTTATCATTATATGAAAAAGCTAAGTTTGCATTTTCTAATAAATCATTGAAATGTTTATTTATACAAAGATAATAATTATCTAAGCCAATTCTTTTTTTACTTCCATCTATAGGTATGAAATCCTTAGAGCACTTATGTAACTTAGCAAGTGTTTTAATAGATAAATTTAAATCTGATAATGAATCGAAATTACATTTTTCTCCTTCAACCCAGGGGGTTAGTATAAATAGCATATTTTCATAAAAAATATACCTACGATTATCATATGAAGGTAATAATTTAGGGACTTTAATGTTATTTCTATACAACCATTCCATTGCAGAATAAACAAAAAGTAAGTTACTTTCATCATAATAAACTTTTTTTAAACAATAATTTTTTTGATTTAATGTTACTTTAAATACAGCTCTTTGTTTAGATGTATCTTTAAATTTAACCATAGTAATTTGTGCATTATCTAAAAAAAATTTAGGTAATATATTTTGTTTTATATTATTAATATCAATGATTTTTTTTTCATTGTCCATTATAAGACTCCTTGCATAAATTTCTTAATATAATAATATTATGAAAAATATATAAATATACATATCGTAGAATGTAATTATAATATAATCAAATATTCTAAAATGTCATATATTATAAAATAGAGGATTTATGAGAAAAATATAGAATAGATTATTTTGAGGTGAGTTAGATGGAACTAAGAGAAAGAATAGAAAATAATGAAGACTTGACATTAATTCCACAGGCTATTCATAGTAATAAAAGTATGGGGAGAGAATTAAAAGAAAAATATGATAGTATTAGAACTTGCTTTATGATAGATAGAGATAGAATTATACATTGTAAGTCCTTTAGAAGATTAAAACATAAGACACAAGTATACATACGAACGTTTGGAGATCACTATAGAACAAGGCTTACGCATACCTTAGAGGTAGCTCAAATTGGAAGAACTATAGGAATAGGTATAGGTTTAAATGAAATGCTAATTGAAGCAATTGCATTAGGGCATGATTTGGGGCATGTTGCATTTGCTCATAATGGAGAAGAAGTGCTTAACGAGTTTTTAGATGGTGGTTTTAGGCATAATGAACAAAGTGTGAGAGTTGTAAAAAAGTTAGAAAAAAGTGGTGTAGGATTAAATCTTACAGCTGAAGTTATAGATGGAATATTAAATCATAGTGGACTTTCACAAAAAGAAAATGTAGCAAAAACATTAGAAGGTAGGGTAGTAAAATATAGTGATAAAATAGCTTACTTAAATCATGATATTGATGATTCAATAAGAGCTGGATTATTAACTGAAGAGCAGTTACCTAAGGAAGTTGTTAAAGTATTAGGAAAAAGTCATTCAGAGAGAATAAAAATATTAGTTAACGATATGATAATTGAAAGCACTAAAAATTTAAAAGCTGGAAATTATGATATTAAACAAAGCAATGAAGTTAAAGAGGCTATGGTTGAATTGAGAAAGTTTATGTTTAAAAATATTTATCTGGCAGATGAATTAAAAGAAGAAAGAAATAAAGCAAAATTTATATTAAGTAATGTTATAAATTATTTTTATAATCATAGTGATGAGTTACCTCAGTTATATAAAAATATAATTAATGAGGAAGGATTGAAAAGGGGAGTTGCAGATTATATTGCAGGAATGACAGATGATTATTGTTTATCGGTATTTAATAAAATATATGTACCAAAGTTTGTAATTTATTAGTAAAAAAGTTGTATAATACAAAAAAATGGGGAACAATAAATTTTGTAGAATAAAAAGGATTTTAACAGTTAAGATAGAATAGATAATATTAGGGTAGAATAAAAATATATATTTAAGACATAAAAAATAAATTAAGTTAAAAAATTTAGAAGGAATTTATAAAAACATGTCGAAATGTATAGAGTGGGAAAAATTAAATTAAGTAAGGAGGGGATCTCCTTGCAGATTTCTGAAGAAATTTTAGAAAAAATAAAATCACAAAATGATATTGTAGATGTAATTTCAGAGAGGGTTAGACTAAAGAAGGCTGGTAGAAACTTCACAGGACTATGCCCTTTTCATAACGAAAAAACACCTTCTTTTTCAGTATCTCAGGAGAAACAAATTTTCAAGTGCTTTGGATGTGGTGAAGCAGGAAATGTTATTTCATTTGTGATGAAAGATAAAAATTTATCTTTCATTGAAGCAGTAAAATACCTTGCAGCTAGAGCAAATATTCCTTTAGAGTTTGGAAATGGAGCAAGAAGTAAGAGTGCACAAAAAAAGGATTTGCTGTATAAAGTAAATGTTGAAGCAGCAAAATTTTTCTTTTCAAATCTTATGAATAACCAAAAAGCAAAAGAATACTTTTTAAATAGGGGTATTAAAGAAGAAACAATTAAAAAATTTGGATTAGGATATGCTAATGATAGTTGGAATAATTTAATGTTTTATTTAAGACGTAAAGGTATTAGTGATGAGGTGTTAGAAGAAGCTGGTCTTATTTCTGTAAATAAGGAAAAAGGTACTAAATATGATAGGTTTAGAAATCGAGTTATGTTTCCAGTTTTTAACTATCAAGGAAAAGTAATTGGATTTGGAGGAAGAGTATTAGATGATTCAAAACCTAAATATTTAAATTCACCTGAAACTTTAGTTTTCCAAAAAGGAACTAACTTATATGGGCTAAATTTTGCATTAAAGCATAATATGAGTGAAAGATACTTTGTTATTGTTGAAGGATATATGGATTTAATATCTTTACACCAGCATGGAATAACAAATGTAGTTGCATCATTAGGAACAGCATTAACTATTAATCAAGCAAGATTATTGAAAAGATATGCAGATAAAGTAGTTATTTCTTATGATGCTGATGTAGCAGGGCAAATGGCAACATTGAGAGGACTTGAAATTTTAAGAACTGCAGGTTTTGATGTAAGAGTATTAAGCATTCCACAAGGAAAAGATCCAGATGAATATGTAAGAAGCAATGGAAAGGATGCATTTTTAAGATTAATTAATAACGCAGCACCATTAATAGATTATAGAATTAAAAAAGCTGAAGAAGGTATTGATTTTAAAAATAGCCAATCTGTAATTTTATATTCAAAAAGAGTTATGGATATAATCTCAGATTTAAATCCTGTTGAAAAGGATGTTTATATAAAAAAGATATCTGAGGACACTGGATTGAAGGAACAATCACTCTATGATTTGTTATCTATGGCACAAAACAGAAAAGAAGAGCCTTTTATGAATAAAAAGGAAGAAATTGGAACAAAATTATATGTAGAGCCTGCTTATTTAAAAGCTGAAAGAAGTCTTATAAAACTTATGTTTAAGGAAGGTTATTATGAAGAAATTGAAAAACAAATTTCTAGTGATGATTTTAACCTAGGGGCTCATAAAAAAATCTTCTCTTTAATTTCTAAAGGGAAAGAAGAAGGTGCTGAAAATTTATTAGCATATGTAGAAAGTGGTTGTGATGATGTTGAATCATCTAAAGAGTTTGTGAAAATTAAGGAACTTAGGGTATTAGAAGCTAGTGATGAGAGAAAGCTAATTAGAGATTATATAAATAGGATAAAAACATTTAAATTAACTTCAAAAATTGAATGTTTAAAAAAGGAGCAAAAAGACTTGGAACAAAAGGGAAGGATTGAAGAATCAATAAAACTCGCAATAGAGCTCAACAAATTAAATGAGGAGCTTAAGAGGGAGAAAGGGGTTATTGGTCATGGCGAAAGGAGGTAAGAAAGAAATGGCAGAAGAAACTAAAGCAAAAAGCAAAAAGACTGGTAATGATAAAAAAGATAGAAATAACAAGATGGCCATTGTTAAGAATTTAATAGAAAAAGGTAAGAAGAATGGTTCATTAACTTATAAAGAAATTATGGATGACATAGAGAACATAGATTTAGGACCAGAACAAATAGAAAAGATTTATGAGGTTCTTGAATCTATGGGGATAGAAGTAATAGGTGATATTAATGGTGCTGAAGAGGTTGAAGAAGAAGTAGATCTTTCAATACCAGAAGGTATTGCTATTGATGACCCTGTTAGAATGTACTTAAAAGAAATAGGTAAGGAGCCACTATTATCTTCAGAAGAAGAAATAGAACTTGCTTTAAGAATTGAACAAGGGGATCAATATGCTAAGAAGAAGTTAGCTGAAGCTAACTTAAGACTTGTTGTAAGTATAGCTAAGAGATATGTTGGTAGAGGTATGCTATTCCTAGACCTTATTCAACAAGGTAACTTAGGACTTATTAAAGCTGTTGAAAAGTTTGATTATAGAAAAGGGTTCAAATTCTCTACATATGCTACATGGTGGATAAGACAGGCGATTACAAGAGCTATAGCAGAC
>OJMJ01000475.1_pt1 | contig 20247 bp, 19 predicted proteins | sample 1597181 | NCBI WGS metagenome assembly OJMJ01 (sample SAMEA2452126, study PRJEB22498) | human gut metagenome | biome: human feces; feature: human gut; material: feces | place: Australia | collected 2012
ATGGAATCCCATTACTTTACGTGACGGATAACCGATTCCATCTATTATATTGGTTTCAAAACCATTGGTGTAATAGATAACCGGACGAGGACAAGCGTAGCGTGTTGCCAGACAGTCGGCATACAATTCCGCTTGGTGGCGACCTGCTGCCGCATCCACACTGGTACGTTTAGCTTCCACTACTGCCAGTGGCGTTCCGTCTGCATCAAACAATACATAGTCCGCATATCCCACACCGCTCTCATTGGGCATACCCTGCACTTCTATCTCTGTTCCGGCTTGACGGGGGATGATTTCGCCCTTATGTTCAGATACTTTCCAACCTGCCTCGTGGAGCAACAGGTCGATATACAGTTTTCGGGTTTCCGCTTCCGAGAGGTCGTTTACAACAGGCTGTGCATCCACCGTTGTAGGTTGTGCATCTGAACTTTCTTTCACCGCTTTTGCGGCAGTATCGGCAGTCTGCGTGGTAGCAGAAGATGCTTGCTCTGTTTGAGGAACAACGGCAAGGTTGCTTGGTTGGGGTGATTGGGGAATCAGCTCTTTGTCAAAGTCTGGCAATGTGTCAATCACCTGCCAAGCCAATAGGATGGAACCAATGATGTAATAGAGATTTAGTACAGCAAAGAAAGACTCTCTGCGCCCCACAAATCCGTCACTGGCGTGTGCAGCATTGTTTCCGATTTTGCGCACATAGTGAATGCGCTTCATCAAGTCTTCGCTGTCTATAAATGCCGTGAAGCGTTCATCGGTGGTGAGCGAAAGCAATGAGGCACGTTCGCCTATTTGCCATCCTTTTAGGCGATAAACGGTCTTTACCATCGTTTCCAATGCAAGTCGTGCCTGCGTGGCTGAGACCATTGGATTAGCTACTTGAAAATCCTCTGCCGTAGCACAATAACGATAAATTGTTCTTAATCCGTCAATGTCTTTTATGATGTCGAAATTCCTCATAACTCAATCATTCTATAAATTTCCAATAACCATCCTTGTCCGATCCGATGCGCTGAATGACCGTTCCATTCAATTTCTTGATATGTCGTGCAACAGTGGCACGGCCGATATTCAGGAGTTTGGCATACTCATCGTATGTATATTCAGGATGTTCTTTAATGGCTGCAATGAGTCGGGTTGTGGTGTCTTTAGGCGTTGCAGTATCATTTACAGTATCACCATCTTCTTTTACAGTATCATTCATGCTTTGTTGATACTGTAGAATCCGATTTTCAAGATTGGTGATATGTTGGGTGAGCATTACATTTTGCACAATGGTGCTGTCTTCCTGCTCACGACTGTCAATCAAAGCCTGAATGTATTCGCCTTTAGCCTCTTTTGTAACAATAGACGGGATAAGGCCTAACTGTCGTTGTACGATGTTCATCAGCAATCGGGTTGTACGTCCGTTGCCATCAACCCACGGATGAATGGTGACAAGCCGAAAGTGCGCTTCAAAACTCAACCGATAACATACCGCTATATCGCTTCTATCTACAGATGCCAGCTCTCCGTTTAACCAATCGCAAAAGTCGGCTGTTGCTTTAGGTACTTTTTGAAATGCCAAATAACTTCTGCCTCCGATTCCGGCACTTACATTGCACTGTCGCAATTCTCCTTTGGAGGAATCGAAACTGCCGCCCATAGTGGAGTATTCCGAACCTGTACGGCGCATGACTTTGGCAGACAATTCGCACAAAAACTCAACTGTATATGGCTGTCCTATTTTCGCCCATTCAAAGCCATAGAAGTATGCGTTTTTCAAATCCACATTCATCATCTGCTCGTTCAGGCTTCTACCTTTGGCTGCAATTCCCTCGTCAAACAACAGCTGGTTTTCTACTTCGGTAACAGTCGAACCTTCGATAGCCGTAGAATGGGTAATCAGTGAATAGAGATAGAATTTCTCATAATCCACCTGCTGGTCTATCCCCGAAGCGGCATATCGGTTGATGGTCTCTATTAGTCTTTTATCTATCTCTTTCATACCGTTGTCTTGTTTTAGGAGAAATAATATTGCATCCGTTCTGCCATTAGGGTTTCGGCATCGGTTAATTGCTGGCGAATTAACTCTTTTTGCTTTTCGATGGCTTCGACTTGGCTGACGAAGTGTTGCTGAAGTTTAATGGGAGGCACTATCATATCAAACTTTCTAATCATAGCAATTGAGAGGTATGCAATAGTACTTCCATTTTGTGCTTTCTCAATTTGATTCTTGAACAAAGACGATTGAAACATAAATCCAAGAAAGGCAGATAAAACAGTTGACTTAAGATTTTTCAGCCATGTAATCATCCCATCTTGAAAATAGAAGCAATCTTCGTCCTTTACGATATAGCATAACCCTAACGTTCCTCTTGATGTTATTAATAAATCGCTTTCATTTGGAACTAATTTTTGGGATTTTAATTCCTCGTATTTAGCCTGCGAGATAAATATTCCAGTATCGCTATATCCATATTCAATCAAATTAGGAAAATCACTAATTTTATAAAATGGAATACCTGATTTTGTTTGTTCGGATTGGTATATTCTTTTGCTAGAAGTGACTTCACTTATTTCTCCTATCTTCATAATCTCCCATCCTTTCGGATTAGTTACAGGGTCGCCAAACATATCAAGGAAGATAGATTGAGCGAGGGCATCAAGGTCGGCTATCTGCGCCTTGTAGCCGTCAATCATTTCTTGCACTGCATCCAATTCTGATGCGATTGTTTGTTGCTCAACAAGTGTTGGAATGACAATTTGCACTTTTTGCAAATTGGCTCTTGTTATTTGAGGTTGCGCAGCCCCTGTAATGACTTTACTATAATCAATAGCAGATACAGCTTTCCCTAAAAAAGCAAAATCTAATAGATTTTCTTCTTTAGGGTGAACCACCATTGCATTACCATTAATCCATGAGAATGGTTTACTTATATTTATTGTTCCACAAGTCGCTCCACGACAAGTAATAAGCACTTCTGGAAATTTATGATTATATTCATTGTATTTGCCAATAACTCCATTAGCACCATATACAAGATATTTGCCATTAGAGTCCAAACAACTTGTTGCTATTGTTTTAGGTTGATAAAGATTGCATACCTCACCTAAAAAAATCTTTTGCCACTTTGATTTATCCACTCTCATACCCTACGAATTTAGCAGTTTCTTAAACTCAGCAAAGGCTGCGTCAATAGCCTTCTGTCTTTCCTCCATTCGAGCGATAATAGTTTCCGGTGCTTCATATTCAATAACTTCACGCTCCACTTCGTGATAACGCTTATAACTAAGGTCGTAGCCATTGGCACGAATTTCATCGGCAGTGACAAAAAATGACTGTTCTTTGCGACTGCGGTCGGTTTCCGCTTCGAGGTTATGGAAACGGGAGATTATATCAGGTATGTCATTTTGTTCAGGCTGAGGAGTGCGCTGCGTGGTGAGTGAGAATCCATCGGCACGCATATCGTAAAACCAAACCTTGTCAGTACCGCCTGTACCTGTCTTAGTAAAGATGATGATAGCGGTAGAGACTCCGCTATAAGGTTGGAACACACCGGAGGGCATCGTGATGACGGCTTGCATACAGTGCTTATCCACTAATGCGGAACGTATAGTCTTATAGGCTTGCGCATCACCTGTGAGAACCGTGTCCGGTACAATGGAAGCACACCGTCCGCCCGACTGAAGCATCCGCATCATCAAGGCAAGAAACAGCAACTCCGTTTTCTTGGTCTTGACAGCCGCTTTCAGCGTGTGCGCTATATCATCCTGATCCAGACTTCCTGCAAAAGGCGGATTGGCAAGGCAGAGTGTGTATTTGTTGGTGTCGTTGTTTTCGTCCGACAATGAATTGCGATAGTAGAGGTTAGGTTCGTCCACATCGTGCAGCATCATGTTCATACAGCCGATGCGCAACATAGACGCATCGGAGTCCGATCCGTGGAAGATTTCGCTGCGGAACCGTTTCATTACATCAATGTTCAGCAGCTCATTGCCCTGATGCTCTTTGATACATTTTGCAGCCTCCATAATGAATCCGGCAGAACCCACGGCCGGGTCACAAATAGTATCGTCAAGTGTGGGTCGCATCAGTTCCACCATCATGCGGATAATGTGGCGAGGAGTGCGGAACTGCCCGTTTGTCCCAGATGCAGCCATCTTGCTGAGCATATACTCGTAGATGTCACCCATCATGTCGGCACCGTCAGAAACCAATTCTTCTATACCCTCCACCACACGCGACAACAACCGGGCATTGGTTATCTGAAAAACCGTGTCCTCCATGGCACGGCTGTATGCAGAACCCTCACCACCTATATGGCGTAGGAAGATGAACACATCGTTGCGCACACGGTTCAACATCCGTGCAGGCTCCATCTCTTTGAATATATGCCAACGCATTTCGCTATAAGGCACATCCTGGTCTGTCGATGGGTTGTGCCACACGCCTTCGGGAAAAGTTGGGTCGAGCAACTTGTCACCCGTCAAGTTGGCAATGGATTCCTTTTCCTGCTGTTTCTCATCCAACATTTTCATAAAGAGCAAATAAGTCATCTGCTCAAAGATTGCCGATGGCTGGGTAAAACCATTGTTCCAGAATGTCTGCCATACGGCATCCACCTTTTGTTTTATGTCGCCTGTAATCATATTATTGTCTATTTATTCAATGTAAAATTAGGTAAAACAAAGATGCTCGCTACTTTTCGGGAGATTGAATAAGTTCCTTTACATCAACATTCAAAATCTCAGCTATTTCAAACAGTACTTCTAAACTGGGTTGTCGTCTGTTGCAAACGTACGCATTTACTATGCAGAAGCTCTTGCCAAGTTTCTCTGCCAGCCAAGTTTGTTTGATGCCTCTTTCTTCAAGCACCTCTTTTATCCGATTCATGGGTTTATCCATTGCTTTATCTTTATATCATCAATATGTTTGCAAAGGTATAAAATTATGTGCTATATAAAGAGAAAAGAGGAAGAAAACTCTCCCTCTTCATTCAATTCCAATCAAATGCTGCTTAATTGGATGTAAGTGTTTTAAAAAAGCAAGATTTCACATTCGGTACAATCCTAACCAACCATTTTGGAAAACGTAACTTCCTGCGTCGTTTCGGCTAGCTTGAAGGTTATGTGTGTGAAAGTGTAGTTGGACCAACAGCTGTTACAGAAGTTACGAATATACCTCCTGTGAAATCTTTGCCTGTAATTCTTTATTTAAATTAAACATTGTCCAGCGAGTGAAAATGTACTTTTGCTTCTTGGCAAAGCGCATTATCATCTGCTGATCTTTCATCTCTGTAATGCCAATCAATGTAAGAAGGCTTTGCTTGTATGCATTATCTACAAAGGGACAAGTCATCATATCAGCCGTGAGAATCGTGAGTTCTGAATTACGTTTGCGCTCAGATTCCGCAACAAGCCGATACTTCTTCAAAATCTCATCTTTCAATAAAGCCTTTTGTGCATCATAACACTTGTGATTCGCATAGTAATACAATAATATAATACATGCGAAAAGGTTATACTGTAGCTCACTTTTACCAATGAATGATTTAATAACTTCTGGTGCGAGTAGATATGAATAGCCTAATTCTTTAGCCAATATTAATAGATAGAGGCTTTCATGTAAGGTGTTTCGATGTGAATCTGTTGTAGCCAGCACCAAGGCTATTTCATCTTGAATCTTTTTAAAGATAATATCCTTGCTTATCGTTTGGAATCTAACCTCTGGATTAACTTTGAAATCACCATGTCGTTTTCCATAGATAATGATGGAATTCATTATCTTCAGTAATTTCAAGGTTGTATTTATCTGCCTGTTGCTATTGAACACGAAGAATGCCACATCAATTAGAGATACAAGATAACTTGTGAGCTTCCTTTGTACTCGTTGTGCATGAATTTCAACCTCATCCTTATTCGCCTCTTCTTTTGACATCAGGCGCTCATACTTCTTGAAACCTATTTCATATCGATTAAGAAAAGCGTCAAGGCGTTGACTTGTCTTCTCAAGCAGATAGTTTGCTATATCACGATATTCAATTCCGCATTCCTTTACTATTGCTTTTATTTGAGCATTTACGCTATTTGCAGACAGGTATATATTGAATTTCCTATCTAATATTTCTCTGTCTTTATCCGATTCTTCATCTTCCGTGTCCTCCTCTTCTTCTGTATTTAATTTTGATTCTACTTCTTCCCAAAGTGGAGTCGAGAATATATTGCTCAGCAAATTTTCAATTCGCTGTTTGGCAATAGTCACCTTTGTTATAAAGGGCCTTTCAAACTCTTCTGTCTTGGATGGACTAATCTGCAATTTGAATTCCTTCAGCCATTTTGTTAGACTTTCCATGAAGAGATTCCTGTCCTTTTCGTCATTATAGAAGAGGAAATAGTCGTCAACATACCGATAACACTCATAGGAGGATTTCTGACGAAGGTCTTTTCCCAATAGTTCCTGTTCAACCTTTTGATCTATATACTGAAGTATAATCTCTGCAAAGATCCGAGAAAACTCCGGACCTATTACGATACCATTCGTCTCGCGAGCATTGACCGATTGCATTAGATTATCAAATGCATCGCCAACCCATGAACCATGATATCCAGGCAAAACCTTTACCTTGTCCGCACCACCTGCTGTTGCCCAACTTATGGTATGGGTATAAATACTATCGAAACAACTCTGTAGGTCGAACTTCACAAGATGTTTGAATTTTTTTTCTGCACGCTGGTATCTGTAATCCTCATAGAACTTGTATATATTTGAATACTTCTCGTAGCTGAAATAAGTTTTCAAATTTTCATATTCATTGAAGAACAATTCAACCTTATCACTTTCATGCCCGGACAACCTTCGGTGAAGTCGATCTCTATAGTAAAAGTATTGTGCTATCTTGTGCGGTTTGCGAAGAGAAAATTTACTTTGGCTGCAAAGATATAGTATAGAATACTTATACTGATCATAAAACTCCACTACCTGCCACTGGTTATATGGATGTATAATTGACAGCGTTCGGGTCTTATTCGTCTTGTGAGCGATATTAAATTGATATGGGTAGAATAGAGCACTATTCTTGTGTTTCAAATCACTTATTGGCTTACCATGCTCATAACAGCCAAAAAGTAATGCAGCAAAAGCAGATGAATCTTCTTCATCAGTTCGTTTTGTTTGTTTCAATTGTGTCTCTTTCTTTCCAACTTTACCTACCCATAGGTATTTTGCAAGAAATCTGTATAGATACTTGTTTGAGAAAATAATCGGACACTCGTATGGCAGAACGTCTGAAAAGAGTACTCGCTCTTTACTATAATTCAGTTTTACCTTTTTTCTACGCTTCATACCCACGATGATTTAATTGTTCGAAGTCTCCGCTTCTTTACTTTGTAACGCTTGTGAGGATGATCAAAACCCTTTGTAAAAGATAGTAATGCAAGCTTCCTTTTTAGACTTTCCTCTATTGTAGTTCTATGTGCAATTGCAATAGATTTCTTTGAAGAAAGATTTAGCCTACCTATATTGCGCTTCAGTTGTCCATCTAAATATGATAGATTTTTTTTATTATCCAATAGCTGATTGGAGTAAAAAATGCCAACTTTAACCCCTTTCTTTGCGTTGTACAGATTTATGTTGCAGGTCAACACATGAAGCGCATCAAACAGATAGTGTGCTGCAACATCAAAACCTGCGATATCAATCATCTTATAAAAAGTTGTAAACGACTTATCTATTCTGCTTGTAATACGATCCAATTTGTCTTGAGAGAGCGAAAATAGTAGATTATCTTCTTTATCAATATGAATATTATATCCTAATAGATTAAAATCTAAATCTACGGTATTAGCCGAATCATAAGTGTAGCATTTCCCAGAACCATCTGATGGCGTATGTATATCTAATCCCATTTGGGAATAAATATTTTCAAGTTTATCAATGTACCAATCTATTGGTTTATGGTATTCATCTCTGATATCAGGATGAATAACAAGCACCATATCGTCCACATACCTACCAAGAAATAATATACCGGGCAATGTATACTTAATCATCTCATCTATCTTGGACAAATAGAATTCAGATAGTAGCGAACTGATAGCACAACCTCGTGGAATACCAGTTTGTGGAGTCGGTACAAGTGGGCGTAGGTTCTTGTCTTCAAACTCTTTTCGAATGAGTCCGCGCAAGAGGGATTTACTCTTTACATCAAGCAGATTGTTGCCCTCCAAATACTTAAATAATTTATCATGTGGTATCGACTCAAAGCAGTGACAAACATCCGTTCGGATGATATAGTACCTGCTTTTATCTTCCATTAATAATGTCTTTAACTGAAAAAGTATCTCGTGACGACTTGACATTGATATTTTAAACAGTTTCTTCACATTTCTGTAAAGGACTTGCATTGCGAAAAACTCTTCAGCTGTAGCTCCAATAGTATAAAGCGGCTTCTGCGGATCTTCTGACGCATCTGGAGTAAGGTTGAAACGAAAGCTGCTTGATAAAATCCTTGAAGACACTTTGCTAAGATGCTCTTGCAACAGGATTTTCTGTTGCTGAGCATTATCTTTCATCAATTGCTTCAATTTGTCAACCTCACTCGTTTCTTCCTCTGTACGCTCAGTTTTTTCTTTCTCAATATTTTATTTAGGTTCTTTCTCATTTCACGATACTCCTGAGCTTTAGCCAAATATTCAGGAGAAAGATACCTTTTCTGCATCTTTCCCTTCCTATTCACCGCATTGAACGCATCATATAGAGAATCGTAGTTATATGAGAAACTATATTGAGACATCTCTTTGAGTTTATCTATTTTTATATGTTTCGAAGAATACTCATTATTTCCGCTTGCAAAGATATAAAATTATCTGCTATATAAAGAGAAAAGGAGAGGAAAAAGTCCTCTCCTTAACCCTAAACCAAGTATCAGACATTCAAATCTTTCAACGCCAATCCATAGTTATCTTGCCCGAACAAGTCTTTATGGATAAGTTTCAAACCGAGTGTCTGATAATACTTGTAGTCGTCGCCTTCGGTGCAGAGGTATTTGTAACCGTAGCGTGGTATGTACTCCTTGAAGAAGCGAGCCAAGTCTTTCAGGCTTTCGGCTTGGTTCTTTTTGAAGTTGCTGCGCACAATGATGATAGACCAGTCGGGGAAGTTGCCTCTTCCGTTGCTGTACTCCCAGAAACGGATGTAGCAATCCAAGTCACGCTCACGGATGTTCACACAAAAGCCATTGGCATTTTGCATCACGCTACAACTGTTTCTGTAGCCGAACTTCTCACACAAGTAGAGATTGAAATCAAGAATCAAATCATTTTGTAACATAATTGATTGAATTTAAAAAGTTAATAAAAAGTGGATTATAAATGAAAGCCTCGCTTGCGCTTAGCCTTTTTCTTTTTCATCAGACGGTTGAACTCAGCTTCTTCTGCGGCAGTGGCATCGTATGATGAACTGCCATTCAACAGACCAAGGCCGATGCTTGAACCATTGCCGGAGTGGGAAACGCTTTGCTGCACCTCTTCATCATTATGCGTGACCCCTTGTTTGGGGTGTTCAAATGAGGATGCGCAAGCATTCTGCTCCAATCGGTTGTCGATATTCAAGTAGCTGAATTCACGGCTGACTTTTGAGCCGGAGAAAGAAAAAACGTTGTACTCAAACTTGACACCCTGTATTTCTCTTGTAGTCCGGCTGACTTTGAATTTCATATCAATGTCACGGTCAGCAAGAGCTTCTTTCAGTTCATCCCAATTTTGAGCTTTGGGCAACTCCTCTTTCAACGCTTTGTATATCTCGTGTTTTGCCCGGTCGTATGGACGCAAGCGTTCCTCCTTGATATGGTCTTTACCATTGGCAAAGTGCAAGCGGTATTTTGCCGTCAACATCTTACACGCCTTTTCATTTCTGCGGAAGTCGTTCTTGTCGCTAATTGTTTTGCCATCATTATCCACCCGATTGAAAACGATGTGGCAATGCGGATGCTCGCGGTCGATATGCCGGGCGATGATGTACTGCGTGTTTTCGATACCCATCAGTTTCATATAGTCGTGGGCGATTTGCAACATCAACACATCATCAGACTTCAAGCGTTCGCTGTCTTCAGGGGAGAAGTTGAGCGAGGTGTGTCCGACAATATTCTTTACCTTGTCATTGAGCAACGCTTGTAATTCAAATTGTTCTGCCATCTGTTCGGGTGTGCCATCCACTCCGGCTGCCTCCAGCAATTTGGATTTCTCCTCTTTCAGGACATAGCGGACACAACCACCGAACGATGTCCCTTTGGTCTGCTTACCTATCATCTTTCAGTTGTTTTATAAGTTGGTTAATACGCAGCGCCATCTCCTCGCATCTTTCGGCAACGGCAAAGAATCCGTAGGTGTTTGCCTGTTTCGCCAACTGGTTGAGGTTGGTACTTTCTCCAATTAACTGACGGATGATGTGGATATGCTCTTTCGTGATTCGTTCACGTACCGTTCCGTTCTCAATGAGCGAACGGATGACTGCGCTTTGAGTCTGCTTGCTCCGTCTGCAAAGCGCACCGAGCCATGCGAATTGATCGTAAGACAGACGGAGTGTTATCGTATGTTTCTTCTCCATTTTGAATTGCTTTTAGTGAATAATTTGTGACCATCGGGAGCCGCCTCCTCTGACTTTTTGAGGAGCAATTAGTCGGGAAATGTAATACACCGACATTAACTTGCTATAGTAAAAAAGTCTCAAATTCTCTCCCTTTGTTCAAAGTCTGAATCCTCGTTTCTTCGGCGGTGAAACCTTTGGTTGAGGAATGCCTCGTTGTACGCAGATGAGCTTCAAATCAAATGTTTCTATCAGTGTTTTCAAGTTCGGATTCCTCTTAATCATCTGCTGGAGTATGGCTTCATCGGGGCGTACCTTCAACAGGTAATCGGCAATGTCGTACCCCTCTTTCCGTTCGTTTTCGGTTGCGTTGACTTCCAAATAATCGAACATTTGTACTTCAATTCCGCAGCTTTTCATCAGGCTGATTTTGCTCTGCCAATAGTTGGTTGCACCTAAATCAGGGAATAATACAACGCTTCTTCCTGCCAGAACGGATAGGCTGTTGACATTGAAGCAACCGTTCTTTCCACCTGATGCTATCCATAGGAATTGCGGCAGATAGTAAGATGCAATAATTGCCGTTTTCTCGCTTTCGACCAGTGCAACAGGACGGCTTTTGTCTTCTGGAAGCAGATGCTCACCGAAGAAACATTGCTTCAAATTATAGTCTTCTTTATGCAGTACGGAGTGTACCCATGTGACATGATTGTACGGCTCTTTTATCCGTTTGCCAGTTGTCGGATTGTAAAGCATTATTTTACCTGTGCGTACTCTGTTCTGATAATCTATTTGCCAAAATACGGTTGCACCGTCCCAATGCTTGGAAGTACCGACTTTGTATTTCGCCATCAGTTTCAATGTCTCTGCTTCTCCGAATTGAGCCGATAAGAATTGAAACAGTTTGTTGTCTGGATAGCGTTGCAACGACTGATTGACTATGTCCAAATCAATGTAGGAAGTGGCTTTCGGCTCGACTTCTTTTATAGGCGTATAGCTCCGAAAATTATCTTCGGACAACTTTTTCTTTTCAGACGGATTCCGTTCAAAGTAATCACGGGGCGTGAAGTGATAACCGCATTTCTGCTCGTGGTCACAACGCCCCACGTATTCTGGGAACTTGATTTGTTTCTCCGTATCAATGTACTTTGAAAAGCATCTTTGGCGATGGCAGTTCGGGCAAGTGTGCCGAGTGCTGATACCTTTGTAGGGTTCTAATATGAATCTATGTGTACTCATTGTATGTTTCTTTTTAGGTGTGTCACTTTTGTCGTTATTGTCGTTTTCGCTTGGAAAGTGTCAAAACCGACAAAAATGTCACGGGTTAATCTTTGAATATTCTCCATGCTTCTCTTTGCGAAACAATGTCCCGATGTTGTCATTGAGAAAGCGTTGAAACGTTCGCTCCTTCATCCCGTTTTGCTCGGCTATCTGTATGGCTTGGGCGGTTGTAAAGGATGGAGGAAGCAGATTGACTATTGTCTGTTGTTGGCTGTTGTGCGTATTTTCATTGAGGACATTTTGAACGTTCAATGCAGACTCTTTGAAATACTCCGTCAGTTTGATTGCTCGTTCCACAGTCAACAGGTCGATACAGGTCTTATCACACTCTCCGCAAGTCCATCGTGCTAATTGGATAATCAGACAGAAACGGATGATGTATATTTCCAGCTTGCAATAGATACTTACGATGGTGTCGTTTGTTTCCCGGTCGCATAACTCAGAGAAATGGTGTTGCCATTCGTAAAGCCGTCTTTTGGCATCCTCTGTGAAGAGAAGAATCTGTGGTTCTATCTCTCCAAACTCATTGAGGGCATATTCTTGTTGTATCAGCTTGCCAATAATACCATTCCATTCTTGCTCGATATTCTCCGGCAGCTCCTTGTCATTCCAACGTGCCTTCTGTTGCAGATTGGGCATCACAAACAGGATGCGGTCGATAAACCCGTTGCTGGAGCGTTCACCTTTAGCCAACTCGTTCAGGATTTTCTTTTGGATAGTACCAATGACCGATATGTACGGACGCTTGATGAAGATGGAACTCTTGGCATTCTTGCGGTCGGATATAGTGGTTTTGGCACTGAACACAGATAGCCAAAATTGTTCTTCCGAACCGTTGTTATAGCGGTTGAAGTTCTTGAACCAAGCGGATAACTCGTCAGCCCACAAGCATAAACCACGTTTGTTTTGCGCATGAATGAGGCTCAATCCTTCGGGTGTTACATCCGAAATCAAGAAGCGTTTGCGGATAGGCTCTTGCGGAAATTGCTCTCCACCGCTTTCAGTACGTTCCTTGCGGCTCATGCTCATCAGCTCATCGTACTTGGCAAGAGCCTTTTCAAATTCCTGATTCTGTCGGTAGTCATAATCAAAAAACGGTTTCATCGCAAAGCTGAGCGGATGGCTTTTGTTAGCTCCCGGTCTTCCAATCAATGCCATATACAGGATGGGGCTTTCCAGCCAGCCTTGTTTGATTTGGGCAAGATGCGTGTTACCTATGCCGATCGCAATTGCCGTAAGGATGGCTGCGGCAATGTAGTCGGTAGGGTAGTTATGACATTCGTGTACCTCACGGATGATGCGTTGTATTTTTGCCGGGAATATGCTGATAGGGAATGCCGTACCGGACAATCTTATGCTTAAATCAATCGCTTCATCAATGATGGATGCCGGATTAATAGAATATTTACCCATAGCCCAATCCATTAAAATTGTACTGATGATTTGGGCTTGTGGCGAACACCGCTTTGCATATTGGCAAGCATCTCCTCGTATGTCTGCTCAGCAGTCTTTCTTCGTCCGTTCTCAATCCAAGCAAGAAGCTCGTCCTCATAGAAATAGAGTTTCTTGCCTTTCTTGTAAGCCGGAAGTAGCCCTTTGCGTACCAATGTATATATGGTAGGCTTGGCTTTTCGGATGATGTGGCAAGCATCATCAATTTCCACCAATATATGTTTGTCAGATGGCTGTGGCTGGAGTTCCGCTACCATCTTTTTCAACTCGATGACCTGTTCGGTCAGATAACCTACCGCTTCGGGCAGCTTATCAAATGTTACTGTTTCTTTTTGCATACGCCAATCGTCTTTAATTGTTCGACGGCAAAGGAAACAGGTGTTTCATAAACCGAAAACATCACCGGAATATAACTGTGAGATAACTTTTTGATGGTGGTTAATGCTATTCTTGGGAATTAATCGTACCTTTGCAATAAATCATTTCAATTCTCTGATTATGAAAGTAGCATCAAAAGTAAAGGATGGTAGGATAAATGCCGTCAATGTATTGCTTGATATGAATATAAAGGAATATCTTGAAGTAGCTGGACACATTATTAAGAACAATGAGTTTCAAAGAAAGCGTGTAAAGAATTCTTCTACCGTTTATGCTCTGCTGAAAAAGGATTTGCGAAGTAACTGTACAATGCCTCCTATTGTTCTGGCTATTAAGGCGGAAAAAATGAACCATTTACTGAATCCATTTGATATTGAAGAAGATCAGATAAAATCCTTGTTTAAGCCTGAGAATCTGATTATACTTGACGGACTGCAAAGAACCTATACTATATTGGATTTAGTGGAAGAACTGACGAAGGAGAACAATAGTGAGGTTTTGGAGAATGTCATGAATAATAGTATACGTGTCGAAGTATATTTGGGTATAAACAAAATTGGTATTCTTTATAGAATGCTGACTTTGAATACTGGGCAAACACCAATGTCAATCAGGCATCAGATAGAGATGCTATATTCCGATTATGCAGAGAATAATATCGAGGATGTACGCCTGTTTAAAGAAACTGACTCAAAAAGTGTGAGGAATATTGGTGAATATCAATTTAGAGATGTAATTGAAGGCTTTAATTCATATCTGGATAGGGATGAACTTGGTATCAGCCGGAATGAGGTTCTTGAGAATATTCAGAATCTTGAAAAACTTGCTTTGGAGAATGGAAGTTCCGATTTGTTTAAGGATTATATTTTAACTTATAATAAATTGATAAAAAAAGTCGATTCATTTAACATTGGATGGGAAATAAACAAATCAGAAATTGAAATTAACGGACTTTTTGGAAAGAATATTCTACAGATATTTACCAAGTCGCAGGTTTTATCCGGTTTCGGTGCTGCAATTGGCAAATTGAAGGATTCCAAGGTTATTGAAGGGTTTGAAACGATTAAAAATGATATTGATAATATTGTAGTATCAAAAAAAGAAGATAGTAATCTTGATTTTGCTATGGTTAACTTACTTGGTAAATTGGATGATATTAAGAACAGAGCAAAGAAAATCGGAGTAGAGCAAAGGATGTTTTTCACTTATTTCTTTCGCGAACTGTTCAATCCTAATAGTGATTCGTATTTGGATATGAATTCAGCTATTGAAAGTGGGTTCAATAAGTATATCAGTCTGATTTGATTTCAGAATATGTTAGTAGACTATAATAGTGAAAGTCATATTTTCTTTGTAGTAACAGATTCTTATGAGACGGTGAATGTCCCCTATCTGTTATTGGATAGAGACAAGAATGGGGATGTGTTTAATGAGAATCCTGATAGTTATGGTTATAAGATATTCTATAAAAGAAATTATAAAGAGAATGATATTTTTCAAGTAATTGAGAGTGATTTGGATAAGAGGATAGGATGGATTTTCCCTATTTCATCGATTGTTTCTACTTCGCATGATTATGCAGATAATCCGCATTATTGTAGATATGCTCTTGTAGCTCATATGTTGTTATTACGAAATGAAATTGCTGAACAGGATATTGTTAGTAGAGATTTTAGCAGTATAATCGAGAGTGAATACTCAGATGATGCGATTATCCTTATCTATAAAAAAGATTTAGTGCAAGAGGTAACCGGCTTTAAACTTGATAATTATTTTGCAAGTTTATGTGAGTATGGATATTATATTGAGCATGGCTATACAAATACAAATATCAAGGAACCTGCATCAAGAGAAAAAATTCATCTACAGAGTATTTCAGAAGATATTATATCAGACAAATATATGACTCGCTTTTTCCGAATGCTTTGTAGAGAAGAACATTCGATTGTCAAATTTCATATATTATATCAAATTATAGAGCTATTAATAGAAGATATTCTGATTTATTCATTGGAAGATACAATCAGATTGTTCAAAGATAAGAAAATCTATACCCGGAGCTTGCGAGAAAGAATTAGTAAAGTAGAGTCTGAAAAAGACAGAATTTTGATTCTGATAGAAAAATGCGAATTACATAGTGAGGATTATAACAGCTTGCATGAGAAATGCGTTGCTTTTCTTGTGAAAAAAGGTCGTGAAAATGTGAATTTCCCTGAATCGCTTTATTCTGTCAGAAATTTTATTGTACATGATTATAGATTTATTGTCGAAGAGACAGAACTTGCGGAAATAAACGATATCAATGCTCTTTTTGAAATGTTTGTCTTGGATTTGATTATCAAGTATAAGCATTAGCCAGTCTCATAAAACGTGTTCTTGTAGATGATATAATTTAGATGTTCGGTTCTTTTGTTTGTAATAATAAATCTTCTATCAGTTTTTTTATATTGTTTTGAAAGTGTTAAAAACTATATTTGAAACACTCATGAAATGTTAAACTATTTAGCATTGTTCTCAAATAGGTGTTGTAGCTATGCGATTTTTCTATCCAGTTTAATCTTACATACAGATTCGGTGTGCGACATTTTACGTTCAATGGTAGATATTTCCGAATCACGGAGGGTGTGAGCAAATACCCTCTTTATAAATGTGGCAGTCTGTAAACGTGGTTTGCCGAATGCCTTACCGATATTCCATCCAAAGTGCATGATGTCAATGGTCTTTAACTGAGAATCAACCTTTATTGGCTCAATTTTGGACAGAGAATTTGAGAGGTAATACCTTGTCACATATCCACATAAGCGATTAAGTGCCGTTTCATCAAGATAGGAAACCAAAGTTTGTTTTGTGTATGCGATAACCTTATTGAGTTTTTCTTGTGAGGTACGTTCTTTCTCAGCTATAGCGTTTGCACGAAGAATCTCATATTCTGATGGCTGGTTGGATTCTTCGATAGATGTATTGTTGTTGGTAGAAGGCGTGGTTTCCTCCTTTGGAAGTTCTGCCACATTTTCGCTGAGTTCGGACCATGATGGAGTAGAAACTTCTTCTGTTATGTCAGATGTAGTTTCGATTTCAATTTCGGGTTCAGGCTCAGAAATGATAGATTCTGAATTTATAGAACTTCCGGCAAGTTCCGAGTTTACTGTTGGAACTTCTACGACTACAGCCTTGTTGCGATAGCACTCAAATCTCATAAAGCATCTTTCTATTGTTGGGGAAAGGAGCTGTCTAAATGCCATTTGCAGATTGAGATAGATTGCTCCAATGACAATAGAGCATACTACAAGAATAAGGTAGCTGCTGAACTCGTCCCAGCCATAGTGCAGTACGGTCTGGCGAGCTAAAACACCAATGATTGCGATTGTACCAAAAACAATCAGATGCAATGTTATATGTTCTATCTTTTTCTGCTCCATAGTGGTATGTATTAATCGTTTGTGTGCAAATATATAGGATTAATTTTTGAGAAAATCCATTGTTTTGCCTGTTGATGGGCTTTTGACGATATATTTCATCACTTTTCACCACGTTACATGGCTGATAATAAGTGTATTGTAAATTTCTTGCTTTTGGATGAAAATAGTTGGGTAAATAGGCTTGTGTATCTCAAAAACAAAAATTATCTGCATCATTTTGGGTAAACAATGCAGATAATCAATAAGGCATAGAAATAGCTTACTAGCAACACAATGTACGGCTTGTCTCATTGTTGAGATATAACAGGATGTTGTAATCTTGATTACGAACGACTTTGTTTATTAGCCATTCTCTGAATGCAGCCGAATGCCCGGTGTCTATCTGATAGGATAGAGCTATAACCATATCGAGATTATACACATCGGCATTGTTCCCATTCTTCAATTTGATGTACTTGCAAACTTCATGACTCTTCAAAACATTAGCTTTCAGGATTCTCTTGATTGCTGCATGGATAGTTCCTGCCGTTGTATAAAACAAGTCTGCAAGTTCCCAAGTGGTCATCCATATTTCACCATCGGAAATATGGATGCCTTGTCCGTTGTTGGTTATGATTCCTCGTTTCATAATTGCAATTTATTTGAGTGATATTTTATTGGCTGTCTCTCGCTTTTTGGAATTGACCAAATCGGCATATATTTGAGTGGTGGACACGTTCTTGTGCGTTAGCATCTTTGATACCGTGTAAATATCTGTACCTAAGGAGATTTGTATGACGGCATAGCTATGCCGAAAACAATGAAAGGTTATCGACTTTGTTATTCCGGCTTTTTTGAGCCAGTTTTTAAGTGGATAGTTAATCATACTTCGTTTCAAATCCTTGAAAACCTTGCCTGTTCCGGGTGTACCGCATAGTTCGTAGGCTTCGTAACTGATGGGGAGTGTCGCTTCCGTCTGGGTTTTCTGTGTTCTGATACGCAAGCAATAACCTTGGTCGGGAGCAATGGTAAAGTCCTCCCATTGCAGATTGAGAATGTCGCTGATGCGTAAGCCTGTCAGACAAGCGAATAGAGAAGCGGCTTTTAGAACTGGGATGTCGCAAGGAGTGGCTGCGAGTTGCTTCACTTCGTCCAATGTCAGATACTCTTTCTTTACGTCTTGTGGCTCAATCTTATCAAGGTAGTCATTGATGTTTTCACGAAACCATTTGTCCCGATAGGCAATCTTCAACAATCCTCTGAAAGTAGAGTAGTAGCCGGATGCCGAATTGAGGGATATGGAGCGATTGCTGTGTTTGAGTTGCTTGACATTCAATAGATATTCACGGAACTTCTTGCATAAATCCACATTTACATCGCCAAAGGTACATTGCCCCTTGACGAAGTTGTAGAAATGCTGATAGACGAATTGCCATTTCTGGTCTTTGTTCCGGCACATCTTCTTGAAGTAGGCAAGGAAATCGGCTTTCTGCTTGGTTTTATCCAAGAAACCGAACTCTTCGTTGATGAGTGATTGTACTCTGATACAGCGGATAGCCTCTGCTTTGTTCAACATATCGTTGTTGAACTCCCGTTCCATCTCGTTTTTCGGGTGGGCATAGATGTAGATGCCGAGGTATTCTCTGCGGCTCATCTGCATCGTTTCGGGGTTACGGACTGCCGGATAATAATCCAGATACAAGGAGATGCGATTATTCCGAATCGCTCTCTGACGAACTGTTACTTTTGTACATGTGTGTGACATACTGTTTAATATTTAGAGTTTTACATTTGTTTGGTGCAAAGGAATAAGGTGATTCAATGGTGGTAACATTCACCGAAAAATAACTTATTCAATCTTTGGAGCTGCGAGTAGTTTATCCAATTCTGGTTTGGAGATAAGCGTGTATTTACCTTTCTTGACCTTTGGGATATTATGGTACTTCGCATAGTGATAGAGCTGGTCACGAGTAAGGTTGAACTTCTCCATCGCTTCGGCTACCGTATAATATTGCGGTTCTTCGGGGGTTGCCACACCTTTAGCTATATCCACATGCTTCTTGGAATAGTAAACCATGATTCCCTCTTTCTTCTTCGGAATGGCATTCTTGGAAACGAAACAGTAGATGGCGGATAAGGTCATGCCGAACTTCTCCTGCATTTCCTGTGTGGTGTACCATTCGGCAATGTCTGGATTCGGGGCTTTCTTGGCGAAGTAAGCGTCCATGTGCTTCTTGCTCCAATAGGTTTTGCCACGATTGAAAGTCCGAGGGATGTTATTCTTCTTAGCTACCACAAATATCCATGACTCGTTTACATGGTATTTCTCTTTGACTTCGGCTGTGGTGTAGAAGTCGGTGATAGGGGCTTTCTCTATGGGTACTCTCTTCTTATACTCCACTGCATTTTCAAAGAGAAGCTCTATATCCGTTCTTCTAACTAATGTCTTTCCTTTGAATTGAACCGCTTTAATCACGTTGTCTGCCATGTAGCGGTAAATGCTGGCTCGACTAATTCCTAAGAGTTTTGCGGCTTCGGGTGGTGTATAGAACTCTTTGTTTTCAATAGACGATTCTTCTGTGTTTATTGAAAACTCTTTTTGATAAGTCGCTATGCGTTCTTGCCGAATCCGCTCTTTATAGGCTGCATTGTTGCACCTATGAGAACAATAGTTCGTAGTCGTTTTGTGGGCTATGAAAATTTGACCACACCACTTGCATTTCTTCTTGATTTCGATGTTGCTGCTCATTCTTTTCTCCGTTTATTTCTCCAATTTTGTTTCAGTGCGTCTCACTACGTCTCACTATGTCTCAAATCTACACTACCTTGTTGGCGAGAAACAAGGCTTCAACAAGCGAGCAACAAATACGGTACAAAAATGAGCTGAAAAAGCCCTATAAACGATAACTATCGCTTATAAGGCTAAAAATAAAGGCACTCATTTTGAGCACCTTAGCTATCATTTGTTGTCAATATTAATCGTTGTTTATCACGACTTATTTCCCGATGCAGAAGCGGGAGAAGATGGAGCCGAGGATTTCGTGGGTTGTGATTTCGCCGGTTATTTCTCCGAGATAGTGCATGCATTCACGGATGTCCTGCGACACGAAGTCGCCCGAGATGCCGCTGCGCAACCCGTCGAGGGCGCGTCTGATGGCTTCGCCGGCATGCAGAAGGGCG
>OJMJ01000478.1_pt1 | contig 20171 bp, 15 predicted proteins | sample 1597181 | NCBI WGS metagenome assembly OJMJ01 (sample SAMEA2452126, study PRJEB22498) | human gut metagenome | biome: human feces; feature: human gut; material: feces | place: Australia | collected 2012
TAGAGAATAAGGGTCACTGGCTGTAAGCCCTTTAAGGTCAACCTAATTTGTGAAACATATTGGAGCATATTTAATAAAGTGGAAAATATATTTTTTATATTTTCATAAGTATAACATACTTTATTTCTAAATTTTACATTTCATTTTAATTTATACTGTTTATTTAGTGTATTTATACTATTTTAGTTTGCATATTGCTTTTGAAATAGTTTTTTTATTAATTTAAATTTATATTTCATACTGCAAAAAAGGATTATCTCAAATCAAAATTATATATTAATAATTTAATTAAGATAATCCCTATTATTCTATTTAATTATTTTTAGATATTTCCTTTAGTGCCTCTATTGCTTTATCTATTTCTTCTTTAGTATTAAAATATCCTATACTAAATCTTACGGCACCTTGTTCAAGTGTTCCTAGTGTTTTATGAGCTAAAGGAGCACAATGTATTCCTGATCTAGTGGCTATATCATATTCGCTATCTAGTAAGAATGTTATTTCACCAGAGTCCATATTCCCTATATTTATAGTTATAACAGCTGCTCTTTTAGTTGCATCTTTAGGACCATAAATTTTTATATTTGGTATTTCTTCTAATCGTTCTAGCATGTATCTACATAATTCTTCTTCATGCTCTTTTATTTTGTTTATACCTTCTTTAAATATAAACTTAACTCCTTCATTTTTACCAGTCGGGGTGACTGGATTCGAACCAGCGACCACACGCCCCCCAGACGCGTACTCTAACCGGGCTGAGCTACACCCCGAATTGCGAGTGCAAAAGTACAACTTTTTATTTAACTAACAAACCTTTAGCCTACTTTTTTCAAAAAAATATTTTATTGTACTTTTGCAACGAATTAAAGACCAGAGACATGCAACTTTCTACTCAAGCCAAAGGTTACTTATACGGACTCATCGCAGCTGTAAGCTATGGGGTAAACCCTATATGCGCCAAAATACTATATCGTGACGGTTTCAACTCCAATAGCGTACTATTCTACCGCTTTTTATTTGGCTCCATATTATTAGCGAGTTTAATGGCTTTACAACGCAAGAGCTTTGCTATCACTCGACGCGAAGCAGACGTACTCTCGCTGTTAGGCATTGTATTTGCCGTATCATCACTCACCTACTTCTTAAGCTTCTATTACATGTCGGCAGGGGTAGCAGCAACGCTTGTCTTTGCCTATCCAGTGTTTACCGCCATACTCATGGCCTTACTCTTTAAAGAACGGCTAAAATGGCCTTCACTCACCGCCATCGTACTCACCGTTGGCGGCATCGCATTATTATACAAAGACGATTCTGGACGCCCCATAGCTTTAGCAGGCATCGCACTCATCTTAGTCTCCGCACTGTCTTATGCCTTCTACATTATCATTGTCAATCGCAGCGGCATTGTAATGTCAAGTGTAAAGCTTACCTTTTACGCCATGACAAGTTGCTTAGTATGTCTCACTCTTTATGCCTTATTCACCCCTACAGGCGAATTGCAACCTCTCCATGCCCCCATTGACTGGATAATGGCAATTATGTTAGGCTTAGTGCCTACGGTCATTTCATTAGTATTTATGGCCATGGCCATTCAGTGCATAGGCTCAACGCCCACCGCCATTATGGGAGCACTCGAACCTGTCACCGCAGCCGTCTTAGGCATACTTATCTTTGGCGAAGTGCTTACGCCACGCATTGCCCTCGGCATTGCACTGATACTCTTCTCTGTAACGCTGATTATACTCGATAGCAAGCTCCGCAATGCACTATCCAACACCAAAGTTATACGCAAAGGCCGCATCATTATCAAACGCATTCGGTGGAAATAAACAAATTGTAAAATAATCGCTAATTTTCTGACAAAAAGAAAATATTTCAGCTAAAAAATAACTAACTTCGCAGCGATTTTAAACAAAACCTATTAGTTATTTAAGATAAGACAATGAAAAAGATACGCGCAGCAATTGTGGGTTATGGCAACATTGGCCGTTACACTCTTCAAGCTCTTGAAGCCGCTCCCGACTTTGAAGTAGCAGGTATTGTACGCCGCAAGGGTGCCGAAGATTGCCCCGAAGAGTTGAAGAAGTATGATGTGGTAAAGAATATACGTGAATTGAAAGACGTTGACGTAGCCGTACTTGCTACTCCAACTCGCAAGGTTGAAGAATACGCAAAAGACATTCTCGCTTTAGGCATTAATACAGTTGATAGCTTCGACATTCATACACAGATTGTAGACCTTCGCCGCTCACTCGATGCAGTAGCTAAGGAACATGGTGCTGTAAGCATCATCTCAGCAGGTTGGGATCCAGGTTCTGACTCTGTCGTTCGCACTTTGTTACAAGCCATTGCTCCTAAGGGCATCACTTACACCAACTTCGGCCCAGGCATGTCAATGGGCCACACCGTAGCCGTTAAAGCCATTGAAGGTGTAAAGAAAGCACTCTCAATGACAATTCCTACAGGTCAAGGCATTCACCGCCGCATGGTATATATCGAAATCGAAGATGGATATGACTTCGAGAAGGTTGCAGCTGCTATCAAGGCCGATCCTTACTTTGCATCTGACGAGACACACGTCAACCTCGTTCCCTCTGTCGACGATGTAATCGATATGGGCCATGGTGTCCACCTCACTCGCAAGGGCGTAAGCGGCATTACGCAGAACCAGCTCTTCGACTTCAATATGAAGATCAACAACCCTGCCCTCACAGGTCAAGTTTTAGTATGTGTAGCACGTGCTGCCATGCTACAACGTCCTGGTTGCTACACCATGGTTGAAGTTCCCGTTATCGATCTCCTTCCTGGTGACAAGGAAGAAAACATTAAGCACTTGGTATAGAATAAGTAAGTGTTCATAATAATTTTGAACACTGGCTTAACTTGTTCAACATACAAAAGAATAGCTCAGCAAAAGGACATCAACCTCCTTTTGCTGAGCTTTTTTCGTAAAGATGCGGTTAAGTATTATCCCTTCGTGACAGCGCCAATGAGGGCATCGATGCTCTCGTTGGTAGGTGCTTCGGTAAGAATCTCGCCTTTCAACTTCTCAGCCGTATCGCTCACGGCATTCTTGGTATCAATCGAGAGGTCCTTAATCTTGGCAGGGTCGACAGAAGCATCAAGGGGTTTGCCTTCTTCGTCGAATGACTTTTGATAAGCCTCCAATACTTTCTTTTGTTTGTTAATATCCTTCTTGAGCTTCACAATAAGCATAATATCACTTACGCTCATGCCAAGTCCCGTAGCCACGCCAACTAAGACACCCTCCTTACCACCTGATAAGCCACCAATAGCCGCGCCCAAACCTACCTTACCAGCAATGGTAAGAATAGCCTTATTGATTTGCTTACTCTGGGCTGCAGCAGCCTCTGACGTTATCTTTTGTCCCTTTTGGTTAACCAAATAAACACGATAAGCCTTCGTACCGTCTGCGTTGAGTACATCATTGCCAGCCTCGTCCTTCAAATAGACCATTTCACAATGATAGACGGGAATATCATCTTTATTCAGTTTGTTTGATGTTGTGTCAGCTGCTGTTGTTGTGGCATCTGAAGACGATGAAGTGACACTACTTACTGCCGCTTTTGCCTTCTTCAAGAAGCCTTGGGCTGAAGCCTCAACCGTACACATACCTGCACCCATCAGAATGACTAATAGTGCTTTTGATAAGAATGACTTAAACATATACCTATTGATTTAAAAAATTATTTATGATAAAGTTTTACACGAAACTGACGTTTAACGAAAGTACCTTGCGCTTGGCTCATGACGTCTTCAGCATCTTTGTAGAAGATACGCACCTTCACATTGTCATTAGCGGGCAAAAGGAAGAAACCGCGAGGGAGCGCAGTACGGCGCATCTCGGTATCAACTATGCCTTGAGCATCAGTCACGCCAAGTAGCGCAAACTTTGCGCCTTGCTCTTTCATCAACTTGCGAAACTTACGGGGCGACTCATAACTTTGAGGGGAAGGAGTTTTACTACCACTATAAGCCCACACTTCAACGCCCGCAAAGGGGCCTCCTTCGCCTACGCTCACTCGATTGGCCGTTAAGTGAACGACATTAAAGCGTAGCGTGAAAGGCATATCTTTGATAAACGTTTCGAGCGCTGTGATTGACTTGGCATAGTATTCACAAGGGTTGTATTTATCAAGCACCTTGAGATATTCTACCGCAGCAGAATAGTATTCGGCCACATCGGCTTGACTGACATTACCCGCTTCCTTCAAACGCTTGAGTTTGGTAAGCGAAGCCGTTGTATATCGCGTGTAGAGCGAACAACTATCGCAATCGTCTATATTGGCTTGTATCGTAGGCTTCAAGCTATTAGGTGCATCTTTGGCAGTCAATGCTTGTGCGAAGGCCCGGCGTGCATCATCATAGTTGCGCAAAGCATAAAGGCGGCTGCCCTCTTCGAGGAAACCAGCACACTTCGACACGTGTTCACGCACAACGGTACGAAGCTGTAATACGCCATAGCGCATCTTTACACGAGGTTGCAACTCGCTAACATCAATGCTCAAGTGGTTCGTCTCAGGACCTGACACATCAATAGCCAAAAGGCTATTCATGAGTTCTCTCTGCTTATTAATTGCAGTCTCAAGCTGGTCAACGCGTTCGAAGTCTGCATCGCTACTCTTTTCATTGAGCGCAGCATTGCGTTCGCGATATTCGCGTTCGAGTTGTGCCAAGTGCTCTTGTGGTTGACGAATATTGGCTATGGGGATTTGTATCGTAGTAATCTTAATCGAAGCATCACCCAATTTGTCTTTCGTAGTGATAGAGGCATGAAGGTCAGGGTGAACATTTACTTTCAGCCCTGCAATCGTTGAACTAACCTCAACTTCTGCCAACTTTTCGTTAGGTACAATGTCATTGCCCTTATTTTGCGACTCCATAAAGATAGGGGTGCCTACTTCCTCTATCAAATAGGCACGCAACACTCCCTTACGCAGGGTCATGGTAAACTTGGTGAAATTGACATCACCTCGCCGTCCAATTTCGAGTGTAGGGTTAGGAGTGGAAGCCATATTGACAAGCACTTCGTATTCGAAATACCCCAGTTGGCGCTTACCCAATCGTGTGATGGAGTAATCTTTGGTGTTGGTAAGCGTAATAACGAGGTCGGCATGTTGCGAGAGTAGAAGCACACCACATTCTGTAGGGTTGGCCGTTGCTCTGTCTTCTTGCCCCATGGGCGAATAAGAGATATATTTGGACTGCGCCCAACCTATAATCGGCAATAGAAGGAGCCAAAAGGCTAAAATCAAACGTTTCATGTGTACTTTTATATCGTTTATTAGTGAGATATTCACATCTTACAAGTCGAAGCCACCGAGCGTAGTAATACTTTCATCGGGCTTTTGACGCTGACCACCGACGTATTCGGGTTGCCATGTGCGCACATGAATAATGGGATCGCCACCATTTTCGGGGAATTCCCAAAGGAGGAAAAGATAGCCCTCATCACTATAATTGCTTGACTTCCATGACTGGCGCATACGCACACCGAACATATTCTTATTCTTACGTGAACGCGTAATACCTGAGCAACCAGAGGTCTCGCCATTCTCACCAATCTGTGAGAACTTGATGTCTATCCACTTATTGCGTAAGAAAGCACGACGCAAATTGCTAATATATTGTGCTTTATTTTGCTTGGTATACTGCACTTTGGGCTTAAAGTTAAACTGGTCCGTACCTTGGCGCGCAATAATCACCTTACCCGTAATGATAAGGGCATCGTCACTAAACATCTTTTCAATGGTGTTGATATCCTTTTGATTATAAGCTGTACGGAAACGCTCTACATATTGCAGAATTATCATACGTTGCTCTTTGCTGGCCACATCGCCACAGCGTTCCATACTTTCAGCGGTTTGCGCATCAAGGGCAAAGCGGAAGTCGGTAATGTTGCCACTACGGTCAAATTCAACGACGGCCTCTTGATAGGTGCCGTTACCAAAGTCCTCATCTTTAGGCGTAATGATAAGGGGAATGTGGCTGGCCATCATCGTACCATTCTTAAATATCCACAAGCGATCTACCACCTCGTCGTCGTCGCAATAGAAAGGAGTAACAGCCCATATACGCACCAATGACTTCTTTGAAAACTCGTCCATGGCCATATTCTTTACCGACACGTCTTCATTGGCTTCTTGTGCTCGATTTATCTCAGTCAATAATTTGGCCAGATTGCGCTCTGCATTTTCTATAGCCGATGTATGATTTACTCCCTCGTCAGTGGTAAACACGACATCTACAGCCCTCATCGTAGTAGCACAGAAAAGCAATAAAAGGGTGAACACGATTTGCTTTAAATAATTCATCTTTTTCAAATTCGATATGTTAGATTAAAGGGGAGAAGAAAGTGTAAAAGAAACGTTCAAGTTCCCCCTTACATATTTATTTTACTTTAAAAGCGAAAGCCTTGCAGCCATGATAGTTCTTTTCAGAATCGTCATTGCCCGTACATACGTTGACACGTTGCATACCTGGAGTAAGCAGTGCTTGTACACGACCCTGCTGATCGTAAATTACTAAATAGTACTGTTCGATGCTTTCGGGGAATTTATTCGTAACAAGTTCTACAATCTCGCCCAAGGTTTTGTATGCTTGCGCTTTGGCTATCATGTCACTGTAAGTGCGAAGAGTGGCCAATGTTTTCACTACTTGTGGATAAAGCGAACGACTACCCGTTTCGGTAACGTCCTGCGTGCGGCTTTGCGTAACCACTTTCTCCTCCTTTATCGTAGGTCCTTCTACTACGGGTTGAGCCGCAGCCTCTGACTGAATAGGAACGGACGTTGTCGCAGTCTGCGAAGTGGAGTCCGCTTGAGCTGCAACAGATGTCTGCGAAGTGGAGTCTGACTGAGCAGTAGTAGAAGTTTGCACAGTAACAGTAGTAGATGTCTGAACATCTCTATCGGACTTTAAGCTCGTATTCTCTACCAAATCAGCGTTATTAGCATTTTGTATATCGCTCTTGCGAATGTACATAAAGCAGCGAAACATGTTGCCTCGCGTTGTTGAGAGCGTCGTAATGCAGCTTGTCTTATTATTGACTAAAAACTTTTGCGATGCTTGCAACTTCTGTTGCGTGGCAGCCCATTTGTTTATCTCTTCATAGAGCAAGTCCTCGGCCAACATCTTTGCATCTGGCTCAGTGGTAGCCGTAATTTCAGCATATATATAGTCCGAAGTATTCTTCTTTATCTGATTTATTTGGGTTTTAACGTCTGTTACTTCTTGTCCTACTGCACAGAGTGAGGTGAAGAACAAAGGAAAGGCCAATGCGAAAGTTTTAATTCTCATAGTTAGGATCTTTGTAGTCAGTAATTTCAAAGAACTTCTCTGTCACATTTTGCAATGGGATATAGGCATAGACTTTGGCCGTTAATGGTGCAGAAATGTCGCCACTGAGAAGAGATAAGGGGAAGGTGAAAGGGATTACATGGTTATAGCCCAACTTTTCGTTCAAAACAAAGAGGGTTCCTGTCAACTGATTATTCGTTTTCTCCTTTATGCCTATATAAACACGACAATCCTCTGAACGGAAATAGGCCAACATTTGTTGGAGAGTAACGTGCAACTTCTCATGGCGATAACCATAACGATCGACCACTAAGTCGAGAGGAATCTGCTTGGGAGAATATCCCGTCAGCATCATCGTACACACCGAACGTACGGGGCTACGAGGACTAACATCGGGTTGCCACTGCGAATCGTGCATGCGCAGATAAATTCGACTGCCAATGAGGTGGCTCAGATAAGAGCCATAATTCTTTTGCTTAAGTTGACCTGAACTTTCCTCATGCACTTGCGCCCATGGGGCGAGTGCCTCGCCTATGTCAACACACAGAGGCATACGTTGCACATCTCTTGAAAAGATGTTTTCAAGTTCTATGGCATTACAGCCCATCATCAACTGACAGTCGGTAGGAAACGATAGCGTCAGCGGCCTGCCACCAACTTGCCACGTAACCGTATACAGTCGTCGCGGCGTATAGTTGATAGACAAGGGATCGGTCTCCTTCACCCGTGTCATCATTGATACACTCCCCTCCTTCACCACTACACGATCAACGTCCATGCGTTGTTGCGTAGTCTTTCCGTCCAAATGAAGGTCAAGTTCCAAAAAGTAACGCTCGAGAAAGTCGAATAGGGCTTGGTTTTCATAAAGCGCAACGATTTGATTATGGAAGATTTTGTAGCCGATATGGCTCACATCGCCCAAAGCATTGGTGCGCACTCTCAACTGACGCCCCTTATACTGCCAAGTGGAATCATTGTCCGTCATAACCCCCAAAGAGTCAGGCAAAGACAAAGCCGTGGCCTTAGCCATGCGTTGTAACAATTCGCTATGATAGCGCAGCTTCGCTACACCTTGTAACGTAGCAGCAAAGAACATGAACAAAAATACTACCTTTCGCATAACTTTTTTTTTAAAATGAGGGAGTAATGTTAAAGGTTACAAGGTTATGAGACTTTGAAGTCCCATAACCTCCAAACACGCGATCTAACTTTTAGCTTAAGGATTAACGTACTTTTTGTCACCATCGTGTGACCAATAACCGGGTCCACCTGAGATGCGTCCATCACGGAACTCTCCCTCATAGCTATCTCCTGCATGAGCTACGATAGAAGAATTGATGGTATAAGTAGTTGAGAACTTCACCGTGCCATGACCATGAGGCTTGCCATTACGCAAGTCGCCCGTGTAAGAGCCATAAGCTACACGCACGGTGCCATAAGGTCGATTGATGGGTTGAGGATTTTTAGTCGTTCCAGTGCCCTTCGCTTTTTCTACGGTCTTCGGTGTATTCACCTTTTCTTCGGGCTTAGCGGGTTCTGTCTGTTCAGTTGGAACATTGTCTGTTGTAGCAGGTGTTGCTGCAGGCATTGTATCCTCTTCAGCTTGCGCCACGGCTGCAGAATCAACAGTAGATTCTTCCGTAGTCTCAGGCGTTTGGTCAGTAGCAATAGACTTTGCAGATTTCTCATTGCCAGAAAGCGCGAAGTAGGCTCCGCCACCACCGAGAACAAGCACTGCAGCTGCAATGGCTACATACTTGCCCCAAGGAGTTGATGCAGGAGGAGGACATTCTTTCAAAGGTTTGCCACACTCAGGGCATACGAAGTCCTTGCGTCCTACGATTTCAATGCGTTCGTGATTTTTGCTCTTTTCACACGAGTCGTTCAAGCACATGCCCCAACGCGAACGTGTACGATTATGATTGTTTGTTGTTGCCATTTCGTTTTTATGTTATGTTTAGTTTTGCGGTTAAAGGATTAGGAGGTTAGGAGGTAAAAAATACATTATGCCGATAATTAACAAGACTTACTTTTTACCTCATAACCCCATAACCTTATTATTACATTACAGAAGGGGAAGCGGGTGGTGTATCCCCATTTACAGGGCCTGTCTCAACAGGAGGCAATGAAGATGCTGGGGCAAAGAGAGGCTTTAACACCTCAACCGTACCTGCAGACTGCCATGCTGCCATACCCTTCATCCACACGGTTGTTCTTTCTGAGAGTTGTTTGCCTTCGACTAACTTCTTACACATTTTCCAATCGTAAGGGCCATAGTTCTTGCCTGCTGCATTGATGTAAAGTGCCACTTCGGGTTCAGTCTCAACAGGGGGGAGCGATTGGCCTTCAACAGGAGGAATCGATTGACTATCAACAGGGCCTTCCATTACGGGTGCCGTATCGGGCAACCCGTTTTGCGGTTGTTGCACCGTCTGAGATTGTGCTGCTTGCGCTTGCTCCGACGGCTTTTCGTTGACAAACAATGAAGGATATTGCGCACCATCACCCTCTGAATGAAGCAGAATAGCATTGCCCTCGTCGGTAGCAGGATTGCCCGTGTGCAAGAAGCGTTCATAGCGTTCTTTGTAATTCTTCAACCACTCTACACAGCGAAGAGGGAAACAGTACTGAACACTAATGATAGACAATTCGTCTTTGCGTGGACTCTTGCGATTGATTGTAATCATAGTACGACCAACAGACTGATTGAACGAGTTCTTAAATGCCTCTTCCAATTTATCAGCAAAGCGCTTTAAGCTAGGATTGTCATCGGGCGAAGGAATTGACACCAATATTACCTTCTTATTAATGCTGGCAGGATTGGTTGGTGAAAGGTTACCCTCATTATTGCGCAGATGCAATTGTACTTGCTCTTGACTAAGGGTTGCATATACGCCACTCTGACGCACAATATTTACGGCAAAGGCCTTTATATCATCATCGGTGCGCAATTTTTGCTGCAACTGAGTCAAGATGTTAAGTCCAAGCACCTTCTTTTCGCTATCAGCTCGCTCTTCATGCTTCGTGCGAACAACTTCGGCTAACTTCGTATCAAAAGCGTCAGTAATGTCGCTCACACTGATTTCATCAGCTAAACGACCAAAGGTATAAAACTCAGGCGGAAGAATTTTCTCACGGATTTGGCGTGCGATGTTGGGCATATCAATCTTATCGGCCTTGAGGTCGCTCTCAAATTGTGCCATGGTTTCGTCTTCACTCACCTCAATGATAGCACTCTTCATATCCTCCAGTCCCTTGTTTACCTTACGCTGTGCGGTAACCAAACGTTCGGTTTCGGCTATGGCCTCGCTGATGCGCATACCGAAGGCTGAAATATCCTCGTCCAACTTACCAAACTCAATGAATACACGAGCTGTCAACTTTTTGGCAAATTCAAGTGCCACGAGCATCGTCTTTGACGTATAGTATTCAGTCAAGATGCTTTGGTGTTCCGCATAGCGTCGTGCACCAATACCGACCATACGCTGTAGTACGCCCAATCGGCTCCACTCGCTCACATTGGCTTGGCGGTCGGCATCACAATCTTCGTAGTTGAGTTTTTCTTCTTTCGTAGCCTCTTCGAGTTCCAAACGAATTTCGCCCAAACGTTCGTTGATGAGTTTAGCCACCTTCTGAAGTTCAAGAATTGAGAGGTCACCCGTCTTCCACTTTTCAAAGAGTTCCTTTTCTACATGGCTACGTATTTCCTTCGCTATTTCGGGAATAACGCGTTCCTTGGCTGCGAAGTAGTTTTCAACACCCGTCTCGCGGAAGAAGTTGACGTAGCTTTCGTTTAGAATATTGTCTAACTCATTGAGCGGACAACTTGCTTTCTTAGCATCTTCAGCCCAATTGATAGCCTTGTCGTGCCAATATTCATTAAATGAGCCATACTCTTGGTCGTTGGGCAATACCTTCTTTTCGAGCGTTAGGTGACCAAGGTCGAGCATCCAGTTTTGCAAATTCTCCTTATTGAGATATTCGCTACGGAAGTCGCGATTGCGCTCTTCGTTAGCAAAACCTTGATTTTCGCGCCAATTATTATACTTGAACTGATAGAGTACACTCTCGCCTATAGTATAAGTAATATGTTTCAAGACGCGGAGTTCGGGATACATCACACGCTTGATACCAAACGAGTTTACCTTCTTTGTACGAGCAATGGGAATAGCACCTGTCTCGGGGTCGGGTTGTCCATTTTCGTCATACTCATAGGCAAAATCGTCCATGTTTTCGTAGTTGTAAGCACGGATAAAGTCCTCGTTAATTTTGTCATCTTCCTTAACGAAGAACACACGAGCGAACACGTAATCACTGACGATCTTGGGCAACTCCGTAAGCGAATTAACCGTCACCCCATTCTCATTGACATTGCTATAAATGGTTACACCATCAGCTACACCCTTTACTTTATCATTAAAGTAGTCAGCTTCGCCATAACCCGTAACGTCCTGTGGCTTCCATCTACCAGATTGAAGAGCATTCAGTTCGTTTACAGCTGCATAACCATTCTGATAATAACGACCTTGATCCATATCTGCCTTTGGCAAGTTTCGCTCTGGGATCATGGCAAAAACGTGAATTATCGCATCGGGGAAGGCCTTTCGGCTTTGTGTAATCACATCAATTACCGAGCCTGAACCCGTTCCACCTGCTAAACCCGCAAATATGTGAATGTGCGTTATGCTCGCATCGCCCGATATAGCCGTTACTCTACTATAGGCATCGTTCAAGCTATTTACATAGCCTATAGCATTGGCTGCAAAGAGCAAACGACCCGCACGACGCTTTTGTCCAGCAGCCTTGCCTAATGCGCCAATAGCTGAACGTACAGCACTTACGTTATTGACAATGCCTTTAACCGAAGGATAATTGTCTATATGATCGAGTATGGCTGGTACGTCGATAGCCTTGATATTGAGAAATTCATTGTTGGTGAAAGACGCATCTTGCCCCAAAACGCGGAAGTCAGCTCTGGCACGACCTCCTTGTGGCATCATCTCGTCGGTTGAATCGACGTAGAGCAATGCTACAGGCTGCTTTTTGCGTTGTTCGGCTTCAGGGAACTCCTCAAACATACGCATTTTAAACTCGCGTAATATCTTACCACCTGTACCGCCCAATCCAACAAGAATGTGATTGCTATTGCAATAGGTTTCGTTCATATGGTTTATATTTTTAGATTTATGATTACTCTGTTCTCTTTTCCTCTCCACTACTGTCTGTATCTATTGCGACGCATATTGGGTCGTGAAATACTTCGGTCGCGCTGGCGACTGTAGTCCTGCCCTCGTCTGCCTATCTCTCGATGTCTGTTCGTTCCATTTCCTTTCGAAATGGTATAATTGGCGATAACAGCGGCCACTACGACGAAGGCTAATGCCCACAACAAACGTCTGATGATATACTTCGTTAAATAATTATTTAGTTCCGCAGTCATTGCCTTCGGGAGTTCTACCAACGAGTGTCCCGAAAAGTCAGCACCATTACAATAATTGCCGAGTATAGGGTGATTACGTACAATTTCGTTCATCACTTCTTGCGTTTCTGCATGATCTACTATCTCGTTGAGTGTAGCTTTCCCACTCGTTACCATTTGCTCAACAGCCTCAGTGGCCAAGGCTTCAAACTGATTGGCTTTGTGCATAATAGCGAGTGAGCCACATATCAAAGTACACTGAAACATCAAGAGTAGGCCCAAGATGCCTCCTACAATGTAGGTTGACAATGACATCACAGCATCTTTCCACCAACCTTTAATAAGCAAGAAGAAGAGTGCCATACAAATAGCACCGATTACTACCCCCCATAACAAACTTCCTATGGAGTAGCATATAATATTTAGAAAGGTTGATAGCATATTTTCAAGTATTATTAGAACTATCTTGCAAAAATATACTCTAATTTTAAGGAATATATCATTAAAAATAATGATTTTTATATCATTTCCCTATTAATTTGATAAAACGAGCTATCATTTTCATCAGTATTAATTCATGTTAGGCTTTCAAATTGCAATTTAATGGGGCCTCTCTCCCCAACCCCTCCCCTAGTCGGGGAAGAGGTTAGGGAGAGAGGCCCCATTAAATTAAGTCAAAAAAAGCCACGCTTACCTTTTGAGTAAGCATGGCTAATATTAAGATGTGTATAATGTTAGGAAGTGATATTACTTCACACCATCCTTTTCGGTCATGTCAGTAGGACGCATAGAGACGGTGATGCAGTTGTTTTGCTTGAGCACTACGTTGTTAACAAAGTCTTGAATATCCTTTGAAGTAATGCTCTTGAGTGTAGCCTCGTAGTTAGTGCGGAAGTCTTTGTTCCAAACTACCTTCTCAGTGATAAGGTTCATCCAATAACCATTCTTCTTTTGGTTGTCGGCATAATCCTTCAACTCAAAGGCGAGTACCTTCTCAAGTTCATCAGCCGTTACACCATTCTTTGCAATATCTTCAATGCCTTGCTTCATAAGCAAGAGTGCAGAGTCAAGCTGAGCAGGCTTTACAGGACATTGAGTTACGAGTGAATAACGATCGCTCACACCGTAAGAGGCAGAACCGTCAGTACCCACACTGTAAGCAATACCAGCGTCCTCACGAATGCTCTTGAGATAACGTTGCGTAAGTACGGCACCGAGAGCGTTAACCACTGCAGCTTCCTTCATTGTGTAAGGATTCTTACCTGAATAAATCTGAACAACTATGGCCTGAGGTGTTTCCATTTGACGGAAGAAGTGGTTGTTAACCACACCTTGTACGGGTTCAACTTTGAGGTCGATGTAACGTTCGCGCTTCTTTACGCCCTTGAGCGGAGCAATGTATTGTTCAGTAAACTCACGGAGTGAGTCAACATTGAGTGCACCAGTGAAGAAGAAGTCAAAGTCACCAGCCGCATTGAAGCGTTCGCTGTACAACTTCTTAATTGTTTCGAAGTTTGCCTTGTTGAGGTCAGCCAACTTGAGCGAAGCGCGCAAGGGGTTATGACCATAAAGCGTAGCCTGCAAAGAGTCAGAGTAAGCCTTCATAGGTTGCTTTTCAGCATTTTCAAGGCTTGTGCGCAACATAGTGATTGTATTGTTATAACCGTCAACATCGTTGCAAGGAGCTTGGAAACGGAGGTAGATAAGCTCAAAGAGTGTACGCAAGTCCTTAGGAGTTGAAGTACCAGAGAGGTTCTCTGTTACATTATCCAAGCCAACGCCACAGCCTACTTGCTTACCAGCCAATTTCTTCTGCAACTCAGTGCTATTAAAGTTGCCCACACCGATAGAGTTCATTACTTGAGGCATCAACTTTGTATTGACAATATCCTTTGTAATGATTGCATTCTGACCGCCGAAGCTACTTGCAATAAATTGCACCTCAGAGTCGTTGTAGTCAGTCTTCTTAAAGAATACGCGAGCGCCATTTGATAAAGTCCAGCAAGTGTAACCAAACTCTGCAGGTGTTTCCTTTACGATTTTACCCTTTTTGGGGAGAGTAGGAACGAGTGGTTCGTTCTTTACATTGTCAACGTAAGCCTCTACCTTAGCAGCCTTAGCAGCAGCAATAGCTTGCTTGAATTGGTCGACCGTAGGAATGGTTACACCCTCCTTTTCAGGATACATAGCCATGCACACGAAGTTTGTATCGGTGCGTGCAGTGAGTTCCTTAAAGAGTTCTGAAGAAGCAGGAGCCAACATCTGCATTTGGTTCATCTGCTGCGTCATCATCTTATAAGTGTTATACTCGTCCTCAATTGAGGGGATAGGATCATTCTCGAGGAAGTGGCGAACGTACTGGGGAACGTAGAAGCTATTCTTCTGCTTGTCGCGATTGTTGTAGATCGTTTCGATGCCACTCATAAACTCTTCGCTGGCACGATTGATTTCAGTACCTGTGAATCCGAAATCATCGACGCGCTTGATCTCCTTCATAACAGCCTCAAGTGCTTCCTTATCTTGACCAGGTTTGGGCACGATGATTACGTTATAAGCATCTTTCGTCTTTGAGATGATGTAGTTACCGTCTTCTGCTCCAGCATAAACAAAGGGGCAGTCAGGCTTCTGTGCTGCCTCGCTCAAGCGTGCGTTGAAAGCACTGCTGGCTACAGTCTTCATCAATTGTACGGTGAGGTAGGCTGTCGTATTCTTGTACTCTTCTGGCACAAGGGGATCGTGCTTAAACATTACTTGAATGTAAGCTTGGCTCTGCTCCTTATCCTTATCGATAACGTAGATAGGCTCTACATTGTCGGGCACAGGATAGTGTTCGTACTTCGCAGCATTCTCAGGCATTACAATGGGTGAGAAGAATGCCTTAATCTTAGCCTCTACCTTATCAACGTCAATGTCGCCTACGATAATAATGCCTTGCAAGTCGGGACGATACCACTTCTCATAGTAGTCGCGCAACTCTTTGGGCTTAAAGTTGTCAACTACGCTCATCAAGCCGATAGGGAAACGGTGGCCATAACGAGAGTTGGGATAAAGCGTAGCCAAATTGCGCTCGAAGATGCGCTGTGAGGCACTTGAGCGCATACGCCACTCTTCGTGGATTACGCCACGCTCTTTGTCAATCTCTTTGGGATCAAGCGTCAAGCCATCGGCCCAGTCGTGGAGAATGAGCAAGCAAGAGTCAACGTTGCTTTCGGTTACAGGCACATCGTCAATGTTGTATACCGTCTCGTCCGTAGAGGTATAAGCATTGAGGTTTTGACCAAACTTTACACCAATGCGCTCACAAAACTTAGTAAGAGCATCGCCGGGGAAGTTGTTTGTACCATTAAAACACATGTGCTCCAAGAAGTGAGCCAAGCCGCGTTGGCTTTCCTCTTCCTGCACGGCACCAACCTTTTGTGCGATGTAAAAGTTGGCACGATTTTCGGGCAAGTTGTTATGACGGATATAATAGGTCAATCCGTTGGGCAACTTACCAATGCGCACGTCCTTATCAACAGGCAACGTGGGCAACTGCTGTGCTAAGGTAGGCAATGCGATGAATGCCACCAGCAACAGTAAAAGTGCTTTGATTTTGTTCATTGTATAATGATTGAGTTATTATTTCTTTTAGATTTGACGCTGAATGGGGGTGATTTACTACAAAAATAAGCAAGACATCAAGTTTACTTGAACGTTTTGTTGAGCCGCAGCCTATTTTTTACAAAGAAAAATTTGACTTTATTATCTCGTTTAGTTCTTTATCAGAGATGCTTTCACGCTCCGATTTGTCATAAATGTAGTGCAGACCTACTTCAAATCTGCATAATCCTTCTTAAGAGACTTATAGCGTTTTGCCAAACGCTTAAGTTCTTTATCAAATTTCCTATAAGTAATTATATTATAATTCATTGAGTAATTCTCTTGCGGGTCGTCCTTTTAATTTACCTTGTCTTGCCAACTTCATTTCTCTACAAGCCTCAGCAAGTCCAGCAAGGATATACTCCTTGCTATCTCCGTCCTCTTCCTGAACTTTAGTAGTAGTAGATGCAGACAAAGCCTTCTTAGCCTGTTTGTAAAGTTTTTCGAGTGCACCCCTATCGGTAGCACTATTTATTAGGTTGATGAAGTCCGTTTTTATCGCCTCATTGCGATCGAGAGTAAGCGTAGCCATAACTAACAAAACGTTTGAATTATATGCAAATATACGCATTTCCATTTAGTTGCCTTTTATTTTCAATGAACATTTTGTAATTTCGCGGCAAATTAGCGAACATACCGATGATACGCAAATTCGACTTTTTAGTAATTGGTTCTGGCGTTGCTGGAATGAGTTACGCCCTCCAGGTGGCCGCCTCGGGCAAAGGTAAGGTGGCCCTCGTCTGCAAAACTTCAATCGAAGAGGCTAACACGGCCAAAGCTCAAGGCGGTGTAGCTTCTGTGACGAACTTGAAGATTGACAACTTTGAGAAGCACATCAAAGATACGATGATAGCAGGCGACTACATATCCGATCCTCGTGCTGTTGAACAAGTAGTAAAAAATGCACCCGCAGGCATTGAGCGCATGGTTAAGTGGGGTGTAAACTTTGATAAGAAGGAAGACGGCACTTTCGACCTTCATCGCGAAGGTGGCCACTCTGAGTTCCGCATCTTACATCATGCTGACGATACAGGCTTCGAAATTCAGCGCGGACTGATTGAAGCCGTGCGTCGCGACCCCAACATCACGGTACTTGAAAATCACTTCGCCGTTGAGATCATTACACAACACCACTTGGGCATTGAGGTAACACGCCGCACGCCCGACATTGAATGCTATGGTGCTTACGTACTCGACCCCGACACACAGAAAATTGACACCTTCCTATCACGTGTCACCGTACTCTGCACAGGCGGTTGTGGTGCCGTATATGCCACGACAACGAACCCCGAGATTGCAACAGGCGACGGCATCGCTATGGCCTATCGTGCTAAAGCTACCGTTGAAGGCATGGAGTTCATACAATTCCACCCCACAGCCCTTTACAATCCACGCGAGAAGCACCCTGCTTACCTCATCACCGAAGCCATGCGCGGTTATGGCGGTATTCTCCGTTTACCCAATGGCGAGGAGTTTATGCAGAAGTACGACAAGCGTCTTTCACTCGCGCCACGCGACATCGTAGCACGTGCCATTGATAAGGAAATGAAAATTCATGGTCTTGACCACGTTTGCTTGGACGTAACCCACAAAGACCCAGAGGAGACGAAGCACCACTTCCCCAACATCTACCAGAAGTGTCTTTCTATTGGCATTGACATTACAAAGCAATACATTCCCGTTGTACCTTGTGCCCACTACCTTTGTGGGGGTATCAAGGTCGACTTAAACGCTTGTTCGTCTATCAACCGCTTGTATGCCGTGGGTGAATGTTCATGCACTGGACTGCATGGTGGCAACCGTTTGGCGAGCAACTCTCTCATCGAGGCTGTGGTCTATGCCGACGCTGCCGCTAAGCACTCTATCGAGAATATTGACAAGTACACATTCAATGACAAGGTGCCTGAATGGAACGATAAGGGTACGCTTACGAACGAAGAGAAGGTACTCATCGCTCAAGATGTCAAAGAAGTAGAACAGGTGATGTCAGCTTACGTAGGCATTGTACGTTCTGACCTTCGTCTGAAACGTGCTTGGACGCGTCTCGATCTCTTGTACGAGGAGACGGAAGAGCTCTACAAGAAGGTGAAGGCAACACGCGACATTTGCGAACTTCGCAACATGATCAACGTGGGCTATCTCATCACGCGTCAAGCGCTTGAACGCAAAGAGAGCCGCGGTCTTCACTACACCGTTGACTATCCTAAGCACGCTTACGACCAAAATTAAAAACAAAAAGACAGAGAATGCATTATCAACTATTGATAATGCATTCTCTGTTTTTGTAAACGATAAATTGCAGTTTAGCGTTTTACCTTCCGTCGTTCTTCCGTATGTTTGATATCGGTCATAGGACCGTCAAACTGCGTATGAACAGGGTGAGCCGTTTGCTTAGCATAACGACTCACACTGAGTATCATGCCAATATAAGCACAGTTAATAAGCGTTGACGTACCACCACGGCTTATGAGGGGTAAAGGCTGCCCCGTCACAGGGAACAAACCTACGGCCACCATCATATTGAGTATCGCCTGCGAAACGAGCAGTAAGGTTAAACCCATAATTAAGAAGGCAGGGAAATTACGTTCACATCGACTCGCGATGCGCCCCGCTCGGAAGAGGAGTATTATGTATAGAAAGACCACAATGGCCGCGCCCCATAACCCCATCTCCTCTATTATCACCGCAAAGATGAAGTCGGAGAAGGCTTGACTCAAGAAGTCACGTTGCACAGAGTTGCCTGGCATACGGCCTATACCATTGCTCGATGCTATGGCAATATTGGCATGCGCCACTTGTGCTCCTTTGTCTATATCGTAGGTGGCAGGGTCGTCATCACGACTATTTTCATCGCCTGATATGTGCGTTTCGACACGATGCTTCCACGTTTCTAAACGGTGCAAACCTGGCACGTCGGTCGAAAAGAAGGTTAGCACGCCCACAACTGTGCCGATAAGCGCTATTACACCCAAAAGTTTACCCAATTGCGTAAGCGGCACACGACCTATAAACATCATAATAAACACTACGCCAAAGAGCAAGCCTGCCGTTGAAAGATTTTCAGTTACAATAAGTGCCAAAGGGAAACCGAGTACAATCATGATAATTTTGAAAGCTCTACGGTCTGCCCCTCCCTCACGTTGCAAACGCGAAAGTATAAGTGCAACGGACAACACTACCGAACCCTTGGCTATCTCTGAGGGCTGAAACTGTACAAAGCCCCAATCTATCCAACGGGAAGCGCCGTTGGTGCTACCTCCCATTAATGTGATACTCAATAGCAGCAACGAAAGCGGCCAACACAATATGGGGAGTGCCTTAAACATTCGGCAGGGTATGCGGTGGATAACCAAGGCCACCAATGTACCTGCTGCTAAGAATAGGGCTTGCTTGACCAAAGGGTCCCAAAAGCGACCACTCTTATAGGCCAACGTACTGGCTGCACTATACACTTCAATAAGTGATATAATGCACAAAAAGAAGTACACCACCCATATTACTCTATCGCCCATGAAAAGGGCACCGATTGAGCGATGGGGGCGCTTCTCGGCTTGAGCACTCACCTCGCCAGCCGATGATGAAGAAGCCACCTCAGGGGCAGCTACCTCTGGGCTTGCCTCATCAACCTTTGGCTCTGCTGTAGGCTCTACCTTATTTTTTTTCGAAAAAAATCCCATGGGAGATATCTTTTTAATGAGTTTAATAAGTTTAATGGGTTTAATAAGCCCCACCAAACTCATAAACTTATTAAACTCATAAACTTATTAAACTCAATAAACTTATTAAACTCATA
>OJMJ01000490.1_pt1 | contig 19853 bp, 16 predicted proteins | sample 1597181 | NCBI WGS metagenome assembly OJMJ01 (sample SAMEA2452126, study PRJEB22498) | human gut metagenome | biome: human feces; feature: human gut; material: feces | place: Australia | collected 2012
ATCTATCAAACTACTAACCTAATGAAACTTTATGTGATGTATTCTCACGAACACGCCGCACTTATATCAAAGCACACTGCATTTATTGCACCTGTATTCTTCTGGATTATTGATGAGCAATTAGGAAACAGATAATCAGGTGTTGAAGTAGCTGCTATTATCAAGTCAATATCCTCTGAATTAATCCCTGCATTATCAAGTGCCTTTAATGCGGCATTGACTGCCATATCAGCAACATCACCCGATTTTTGTATTCTTCTCTCACTGATACCCGTTCTCGTTACAATCCACTCATCATCAGTTTCAACCATTGTTGAAAGTTCCTGATTCGTAAGTATGTACTCAGGAATATAACTTCCCGTTCCAATAATCGTAGCTTTCATAAATACATATCTGTCACTTTCCGCAGAACAATTACTGCTTTTTAGTTTGATAATCTTATATTTTGATTATCTTACTTTGATTATCAAACAATTATTTTTATATCACAACTCTATATGTGCTGTCAACAAGTATTTTGAATTTCAAAATATTTTTTTATTACCATATTGGGCATAAAAACCCCGGCAGACCTTTTCTTCTTGCCTGCCGGGGTTTCTTAACTTATGCGGAAATTATTTTATATATTAAAATTTTTGTGCATATTCATATTCTTTTTCTAATTCTTTTTTATCCTGTATATCTTTATCTATATCTTTCTCAAATTTTTCATCTTCAATTTCTTCAATTTTTTCCTGCTTTTCTACACGCTTTGTTATTTCTTCTCGAATCTGCTGTTTTATCATATCCTGTGCATCATCAAAATCCTTCAAAAACTTGCTCCATTCTGATTTCGTATACGAACCTGCTCCGATTGCAACCGATTCTTCTGTTTCACCATTGAGAATTTTTTCTTTCAGTTCCTCATTCCTCTCCCTCAAAATCTCCAGAAATTCCGAATTCGTACGTTTCTTCTTCGTTTTCTGTGAATTCTGTGTCTCCTGTGATGTCTTTGTTCCAACTGCTCCTACTTGTGCCATTTTTTTCTTTCTCCTTTGCTTCTTTTTCTGTTGCAGGCAGTTTTTTATACTGCTCTGATTTTTTAAATTCACCATATGCATCATCATATGCTGCATTCAATTCTTCTCTTGCCGGGTCGTCATCACTTATCCTTGATTTTGCACTGGTATATATTTCTAATGCCTCTTCTTTGGACTTTGCCTGTTTAAGCCTGCTTTCAAGTGCCTTTCTCTGAATCTGTACTTTTGCCATTTTTGCATATGTGACCGGGTCATTCATTCTCAAATATTGCATTTCGTCAGCCGAAAGTTTCTTACCTGATTTTATTTTTTTATAAAGTTTGTCTATAAATTTCTTTTTTTCTTCATCTGACATGCCGGTTGTCGGGTCAAATATTGAATCCACTGCATCTTTTAACGTAAGTCCTATAGTACTTGTGTCTACCTGTGATTCCTTTTGTTGTTCATCTTCGGATTTTAGCTTATATTTGGCAAACAGCTTTTCAGTCACTTTATTATTATTTTGTGTCTTGTTATTTTTGAAAAAACTAAGTTTAAAGCTGTTTACTGCACTCTGTATATCACTCATAAAAATCTCCTTCCCCAATATATGTAAACCAAAAAAACGGACAGCACAAATAAATGTGCCATCCGTAGCAAGTTTCTTACATCCGTGTAAAATAGTTATCAATCTTCTTAAAAGTTCAAATCAATCTCGATTCCTTTAATATCTTCATTGACCAGACCTTTTTCTTTTATCATTCGCTGGATATTCTTCTGAACATCGGTGATATTATTATCTGTCTGTTTCTGTAAAGAAAGATTTTGTTCAAGCTTGTCAGCATCAGCATCTTTGCTAAGAATCTCTTCCTGTTCTTTGCGTTCCTGCCTGTTTTCTTCAATCTTTTCTTCACGTTCTTCACGTTTTTGGGACGCATCATCAGCTTTTTCCTGCGTCTCTTTTGCATCTTCGTCAAGCTTTTCTTTGCCATCAGCTATAAGCATGCCGAATATCTCATCCTCTGCCGCATCAATAACTGCATCAGCTGCATCATCAGCTTTAATCATAGTCTGGGACTTTAACATGTCTAATTTTGCAAGATTTATTGATTCATGCATGGAAATAACTTTTTCTTCTTTCATGCCGGCATCCTGCAAAATTGCATTTTTTGATGCATTAAATTTTAAAACCTGTTTCTGATAATCGGTAAGCGGTTCATTCTGTAGTTCTTTCAAACGATTAACCTCATCTTCGCTGAAATGGGAATTTTCTACACCGGCTTTATTATTCTGATATTTCTCAAGAAGCTCAAGATCTTTCTGTTCCTGCGAATCAGGGTCAATTCCGTACTCCTCGGCAGCAGCCTTTTTATCTTTTTCAAGATATGCAGCTTTTGCTTTTAAATCGGTAATCTCATTGACCTTGTCTGCCTTGTCTTTCTCCATATCCTGAATTGAACCAAGTGCTTTTGTATCTTTATCCCATGCATCCTGAATCAGCTTTTTAGCCTGCTTTCTTGCACCGTTTCTCTTCTGTTCGATTCTGCTTGCTGTACTGTCCGACAAATTCAAATCTCCGGCAAACACGGAATTTTTTTTTGCGGAACTTTTTACTCTCTTATCAGTAGATACTTTAATTCCATTAAATGCGGTATCCTGACTGAGTGCATTGCTATTAGCATCACTGTCTCTTTTATACACTGAAATCAAATTTCTGTCCTACCTTTTTTTCATCTTCAGTCTGAACATTATCACTCATAAACAATTGATTCTGTGCCTGAATCTTATCAAGCAGTTCATCAATTGATGATGCTGTTATAGTTACTGTATCATCATCGTCATCTGAGACATTTCCGGTCTTATCCTTGCTCTTTTCCAGACGCTCTTTTTGGGCTTCTTTCTGAGCTTTCTTTGCTTCTGCCTTCTTTGCCTCTTTCTTTTTTTCAGCATTTTTTTCTATTCTCTGCTTCTGTGCGGCACTTGACTTTTTAAGTACAGCAAAATATGATGCTGTTCCATCATCATTAACCTGCATGCCAAAACCTTTAACTGACGCACCTGTTGCAGATATCTTACTGCTCATTGATGAAAGTCCTGTTGCAGCATTTGCGATAATGCCTTCATACTGCTTACGATAATTTTCATCTTCAGCCATTTTCTCGATTTTTTCTTCATCGATTAAAACGACCATTTTATTTGCGTTAGCATAACTTCCTGCCTGAGCTTTAGCCTGTTCTTTCTGGTCAGCACTTACAAGTATAAAGTCCATATTAGAATATTTGCTTTTAAGCTGTTCATAATACCTGGCAGCTTTTTCGCTAAGCTTCGGACTTCCTATTGTCTTACCGCTTACACTTGACTTTTTGCCTGCCTCTGAAGTTTTCTGTGTATCAGATGTTTTTTCTGAAGATGACGCTGCATCTGCCTTTCCTGTGTTGCCCATATTCTGGCTATTGTATGATGCAACACTGCTGACATATGCTCCCATGCTTCCCGAATCAATACTACTCATAATTGTTCCTCCTTGAAACTTAATAATATTGCTGTAAGGTTAAACTCCGTTTCTACCCTGCATGTACATTTATAGGAATGCTTTCCTATATTTTTTATATCGTCAATAATCATAAAATAATTAGTCAGTTTCTTTGATTTTTTCTTCAATCGCATCAATTAATATTTTAAGTGCCTTTATTCTTGCATATTTTTTATCATTAGATTCCAAAATATGCCACGGTGCATATGTTGTATTGGTCTTTGCAAACATCTCATTAACAGCGTTTTCGTACAAATCCCATTTTTCCCTGTTACGCCAGTCTTCATCTGTAATTTTCCAGCGTTTTTCCGGTGTATTCTCACGCTCCTTAAATCTTGCAAGCTGCGTATCTTTATCAATCTGAACCCAGAATTTTACAATTACCGCTCCCCAGTCTGACAATTCTTTTTCAAATTCATTAATCTCAACATATGCTCTCTGCCAGTCATTTTCACTGCAGAATCCCTCGAGCCTTTCGACCATCACACGTCCATACCATGTTCTGTCAAATACCGTAACATGACCTGATTTGGGAAGCCTGTTCCAGAATCTCCAGAGATAATGCCTTGCCTTTTCATGTGGCTCAGGACTTGCAATCGGCTGCACTTCATACCCTCTTGGGTCAAGTGCTTCGGTTATTCGTCTTATATTTCCGCCTTTTCCTGCCGCGTCCCATCCTTCATAGGCAATAATAACAGGAATTTTTTTCTTGTAAATTATATTATGAAGATTATTCAGCTTTTTCTGGTAATTCTTTAACATGTACTCATATTCTTCATCTGACAATGATTTATTAAGGTTTATATCAGATAATTTTTCCATTTTATTAAGAGGAAAAGCATTCTGCAAAAGAGGAACTGAAAGTGTACTATTCTTCAAAGCCGTATCAATTGCCTGCACCAACGTCTCTAATATCTGGAGCTGTACCCATTTTTTGTCTGTAGCATCAACAATATACCATGGTGCAATTGACTGGCTTGTATCATCAATGAACTGGTCAAATGCTTTCAATGACTTCTTATAATGCTGATTCTGCCACAAATCATATTCGCTTACACGCCACCTTGTATTCTTATCATCAAGCAGTCTTGTAAGACGTTTTCTCTGCTCCTGCTCTCCGATATGGAAAAAGAATTTTATAACAAGATAGCCATTATCTGACAACTGTCTTTCAAATCGTTTTACGCTCTCAATCTTTCTTTTATATTCTTCGTCCGTGATTTTACCTGATAATTTTTGTTTTGTAACTTCATCCAGACAGCCGCCATCCATAAATGTAAACTTGCCAGCCTCCGGAATATTAATCACATATCTGTAAAGAAATGGTCTTCTTTTTTCATCTTCTGTTGGTTTATCCATAACAGCAACTTTAAAAAATCTTGGATCAATATTCTTTATTATCTTACCAAGAATACTGCCTTTCCCCGCGGCACCCCATCCGTCAAAAGACACAAGAACAGGCAGTTTTTTCTGCATAATCAGAATCTGCTGCTGTACAAGCTTGTTTCTTGCTTTTTCGAGTCTTTCATTAATTTCTTCTTCTTCAGGAATTATTACATTACTCCAGTCTTTTAACATATGTCCTCCATTTCTGTGCATAATGCACTATATACATTATATTTTTTATTTTTATAAAATAATCCAGCTTTTATTTAATAACTTTTATCATAAAAATATGGTTTTTCCATAAACGCTTTTATATCTTTTATATTATCAAATTCAGCCAGAGCCCACATTAATTTCATAACTGATGCTTCAAATGTCATATCGGCACAGTTTATTATCCCCTGTTTAGCAAGTGTTTGTCCGACTTCATAGACTGAAAGATCTATTCCCTCATACATACACTGCGTTGTGATTGCAACCGCAGTTCCTGCTTCTGTCAGTTCACGCAACTTTGTTGATATATCATTATAATTATCAGGAACTCCGCCAATTCCAAAACTTTCGATTACAACTCCGCGATAATTATTTTTAATAAAATCAAATACTCTCCCATCAATTCCGGGATACATTTTCAATGGCATAACATCCGTACAAAGGTTAATCTTCGCAATGAATCCTTTGCTGCCATATAGATTTTGTGTGGTCTCTTTTTTTGCTATACTTTTTCCCTTTGCAGTATATTCTATAATATCCTTTTTTATCGTTGCAATATCAGGACAATTGACACTTTCAAATGCATCGAAACTTCTTGTCTTTATCTTCATTGCATGTGTTCCAATTATCGCAATCCCATTAAATACAACATAAACTCCGCAGATATTTTCACATGCAAAATGTATTGCATCAGAAAGATTGTTTATTGCATCTGTTCCATCTGCTTCGATTGGAAGCTGTGAACCAGTAAAAACAACCGGCTTACCAAGATTTTGAAGCATATAGCTTAAAGCTGCTGCACTGTATGCCATCGTATCTGTGCCATGCGTTATTACAAAACCATCATATTTATCGTAATTGTCACTTACCGCCTGTGCAAGCTTCATCATAAGTTCTGGTGTCATGTTTGTACTGTCGATATTCATAACTGACATTGTATACAAATTACATATTTTATTGATATCCGGCACATAGTTTAAAAGTCTGTCAGCACCTGCAACCGGCATAAGTCCTGAACCTGTATCGGATGATGCTATTGTACCTCCAGTCGTTAAAAGTAATATTTTTTTCATAACAAGCAATGCTGCCTTTCGTATTTTATGCTGCCGCATTAGAATTAATAGAATTAATTATATTTTTAATTCCATTCCAAGCATTCAAATTATTATTATATAGTTCCACAAAACTTCCATAATTATTAAAAGGTGCCTCTCTGAGAACTGAAAAATCTTTCATTATTCCGTTGCGAACAATATATTCTATTATCTGATTAACAAAATAAATCTGTCTGCTGTTATAACTTTTTTCATCAAGATATTCAGAAAATGCCTCTTTCGCTGCATTCATATCAAGTCCTACAATTTCTCTTACAAATTCACCCAGCGGTTTTTCTCCTACCTGTTCTTCATAATCCTTTTTACTGCCTAAATCTTTCCACATAATATCTTCAAGGATTTTTATATCTGTAGATGAAAGTGGTCTGTTAGTCTTTAACTTTGCTATTGCAATGTTATCCTGATGCTGTCTGATATAATATTCTGCTTTAGCTTTATAATTATTCAAATCGTCGTTCTCAAGTTCTGCTTCATGAAATTCCATTGATAAAATTTCTTCATTACAGTCAATTTCATACTTTTTGACATCAGATATTGTATATTTCATCAAATCTCTTAATTCTGACCGTATATGTTCAAAATCATCAATACCGGCTCTGTCCAGATAATCTGTTTTCAAAATCTTTTCAATCATATCCTTATGATTTCTTATTTCATCAATGCTCATTTTATGTGAAAGACAATCTACACGCTTTAATAAATCAGAACGGGCTTTCGTATGTTTATTTCCGATAATTGAAGCTAATTCTATTCCATACATAAGTGCATCAAACCGAACTGCATTAATATCATCATTGTCAGGTTTTATAAGCGGTGCCAGCTCCTCTTTCACCATATTAATATCATATTGCGAAATATTATTATAACTATTTTTATCAGAATACAACTCAACATATTTCAAATGCTGATGAACCGCAAAATTATCTTTTTCAAGTTCTCCCACCTTTGCACTCATCTGACTTATAAGGTCATCTCTGTACTTTATCAGTCGTTCATTCTGAAATTCCATATCCTGCAATTTATAAACCATCTCAAATTGGAGCTTAAAAATTGCTCCCTGAACCGGCAAAACATTTTTAACTTCATGACCATTAGGATTTTCCCTGAAAAATTCAAAATTTCTTCCAAAATCAAATATATAAAACTTATCCTTGTCTTCACCATCAATAAGTCCTTTACATGTTCTTGTTCCACGCCCAATCATCTGCCAGAATTTAGCTTTACTCATTACTTTTTTAAAAAATACAAGATTAACAACTTCAGGAACATCAATTCCTGTATCAAGCATATCTACAGATATTGCAATCTGCGGCATCTTTTTTGAATCCGAAAAATCATCAATCATACTCTGTGAAAATTTAACCTTGTTATCAATAACCTGTGCAAAACCATTTAAATCAGGATACCTTTTATTAAAAATCTCATATATCTTTTCTGCATGATTATGATTTTTTGCAAAAATTATGGTCTTTCCAAGTCTTTGACCATAATCAACTTTTATACCTTTATCCATCAGAATATCGAGCACAACTTTTATTGTATCATCATTAAAAACCCAGCTGTTAATAGCAGATGGTGCTATCCTTTCCGGCATATCTCCATTGTCATCCGTAAATGTATCTTCATATTGCTCTTTTTCATCATCCGGAAGGTTATCATATTCAAGCCCGTCCTCCGGAATTTTCAAAGTTGTCTCAACTGTCATATAACTTACAAGATATTCATCTTTTACCGCCTGTGCAAGATCATATCCATATGTAGGAACACCTTTTTCAAGTTCAAAAATATCATATGTATTTTTATCAATTTCATCTTTCGGTGTAGCTGTAAGCCCAACAAGCGGTGCGTCAAAATAATTGAAAATATCTTTGTATTTGTTATAAATAGACCTATGAGCCTCATCGCATACTATTAAATCAAAATGCCCACATGAAAATATTTTTCCATACTCATCTTTTACAGAATCTATTTTGTTAATCATAGTCTGATATGTTGAAAATACACATCTCGCATTATAATTATCTTTTTCTTCTACAAGATTGGTACACGATAACTTTGGAAGCAGATTAACAAAATTTCGTTTAGCCTGAACAACTAATGAATTGCGGTCAGCCAGAAACAGAATATTTTTTACCCATCCTGCGTTCAATAAAATCTTGCACAAAGCAATCACTGTTCTCGTTTTTCCCGAACCTGTTGCCATTACAAGCAGTGCTTTTCTTCTGTTTTTTTCATCAAAACTTTCACATACTCGTTTAACAGCTTCTTCCTGATAATAGCGTCCTGCTATTTCTTTATCTACAGAAACATATTTGAGGCTTGTTCTCATTGACATGAGATTAAACCATTTTTCCAAATCTCTCTTAGAATAAATCTGTGAACATATTCTCTCAGGATATTGTCCATCTATAATACGTGTTTCAAATCCATTGGTAAGGAAAATAACAGGTCTTCTTCCATATTTTTCTTCAAAATAGTCAGCATATAACTTTGCCTGAATACGGCCAACAGATAAATCTTCACATGTCTTTTTCGCTTCAACAATCGCAAGCGGTTTTAACATGTCATCATATAAAACATAATCTGCTCGTCCTTTGCCGCTTCTGCCAGGCATTCCATCAACACCAACCTCATCAACCCAGTCTTTATCTTTTATCCAGCCTGCATCACGAAGCATCTCATCTATATAGAGCTTTCTTGTCTCATATTCCGTCTTTTCAAGCGGACTTGGAACGTACAAATCCTTTTGTACTTCACTTCTTGCAGAAAGCTGTTCACGCAAATCAGCATTTTCTTTAATTAAAGCCTGTAAATCTATCTCTTTTGCTTCTAACTGTTCTTTTACAGCCCTGTTCTCTTCTCTGGATTTTTTAATCTTTTCTTTACGATTTAAAATTATATCTTTATCAAATATATGCTTTGTATATGGTTTTGAATAACAACATGCAACATAATCAAGAAAAATGGATAAATTTTCAAGGCAAAGCATTGCCTCTTTAAAACCAAGATTCTTTGATGTATGTGCTGTATCATTACCACATCTTCTTATATAATCCATCCGACGATAAATATCATTACCAACAAACTGTCTGAAATCCTCAGCCCCCATCAGGCTTACAAGTGTTTCCTGATATGGCGGTTCAAGCCTTTTGTCAACTGAATAAATCCACTTTACAGCGAATTCCATCGCACGCCTGCTGTTAATTATACTTGCCTGTGGGTCAGCAAGAATTATTCTCTCTGCTGATATTGCAACATTAGAAAATGCACTATATTGAGATTCTTCCTTTAAATAATCAAAATTTGTCATCCCGTATACCCTCCACATATCCGATTATGTTCTCACAGTCACTATTTCAACATATTCTATGTATAATTTTATCGTAAAATGGTAAAGTTTACAAGTATTTTGTCAGTTCTTTTCTATACATTCTGTACTCAGGACAATATTTTTGAACCTCATTCCAGAACAAATCTGAATGATTCATATATTTTCTATGTGAAAGTTCATGTACTATTACATAGTCCATAAGTGCCTGCGGCATGTAATACAGCTTGTAATTAAAATTTACATTTCCTTTTGAACTACAGCTTCCCCAGCGTGTCTTCTGGTCTTTTATTGATATTCTGTTGACACTGACTCCCATAATATTGCAATAATATTGCACCCTTGTTGTAAACTTTTCTTTAATTGCATCAAGTTCTTTTTGTGAAATAGTTTCTTTCGGCGGTGCAACAATGATTTTATCAGCATTTTTCTTTTCTATCAGACTCAGTTTGCTTTCAATCCATGACATATGATTATCTATAAATTTATTCAGTTCACGATTGGTTATCCTCGTAGGTGCCCTCAATATGACTCTGCCATCTGTATGAACTTCCAATCCTATAGTTTTACGTTTTGATTTAATAACCTGTATGTCCAATTACTTCTTCACAACTTTCTTCAAATATTCATTTTTCAACTTATTTTCTGAATCAAGCCTTTTATTCTCATCTTTTAGATGTTGTATATATTCTTTTGCAAGCTTAACGCCGCCTCTTACTGCAACATCTTCATGTTTTTCCATCTCATTAAGCCACTGCAGCAATGATTTTTCTCTTATATCGTTGTATGTATTATCTTCTTTTATAAACATTTTAATGCCTCCATGTTCATTGTATTCTTATGCTTGTTTTTTAATATATTTAATTTGATTTATGCAGCGGAGAATTTTTGCAATTTAGATTTGTCGACTTGAGCAACAAAGTTTTCAAATTCAATTTGTTTATCAACTGCGGGCAACAAAATATTCAAATCACTTATATCTTGCAAACTTAAATTCGCACGACCGGTATCTGACTTCATTGAATCATACATGCGCTTTGCTCTATCAGAATTAAGATAAATAAGCAAATACTTATTCTTTATTCTGTTATCTTTGACTCTAACTAATGCCGCAGCTTGATTCATATTAGCTTTACAATCTAAATTAAATTGAGCAGCCCTACCGATAGAAGCTCCAACAATGTTAATAAGAAAATCTCCCTTACGAATAACAGAACGTCTCTGCTTTTCATTAAATCCATCTTCGATATATTTAGGTGATGATAAATCAATATATCCTTCTCTAATATTTTCGCTAGTAATAAACAATGTTTGTGAACTGTCATCGGTGTATGAAAATCCTTGCCAACATGGAGAAGCTCCCTTTGTTATCAATTCACTTAATTCACCTAAAGTAACAACTGGAAGGTTCTTAGAATTAATCACTGGGTCACCAAACATCTCGACAAATCGGGCTTTGATGAGGTCATCTAAAGAACATAACTCAGCTTTTCTTTTTTCAATTACATTTGAAACTTTATCAAGAACTTCACTTATATTACATTGCTCTTCATAAGTATAATCAGGCACTAATGCAGCCCTAACAATCTTATCACTTACTGCTGGATAGCTTGCACCAGTTGCTTGAGCTACCATGGCATTAATAAATGTCTTTGATTTACAAAAGTTTAAAATAAACCTATTATCTACATTTTCTTTAGAATCCAACACACAAAATCCTGTCGATGCAACTGAAATATTCGGTGTATCTTCTTCTAACATTGCAACAGCATTAAGATTTGGTCTTACTGTTGAAACTAAAATACTCCCTTTTTTAACAGTCTTTCTTGCTCTGCTTGGTGCCTCTTCAAATAACAGCGTCTGATAACCTGTCACCTTCTTTGTTTCATTATCTACTGATGAAATATCAATATAATCAATAAGTTCGTCTGAATCTTTTTTAAGCTGTCCTGCACTAGGAACACACAAGTCACCTAACTTTATTTTTTTCATATCATCACCCTATGGGCTACTCACATAGCCAATTCACATTTTTCTTTGTACATTCTTATGTTCTGCTAGAAACACTATATTTAATATATTAAAATAATTTTTACTTTTCTTTTACTTGACATTCTTATATATTTTTACTATACTAATTATAGGTTCTTTGAACCTAGGCGTTGCCTATCGGTGTGCGGTTAGTCCTCATTCCAGAGGACTGTGACCTCTGTTTACATAGATATCCTTTTGGAAATTTTATGAAGGGAGGACTTGCTCATGCTAACCATTGATAACTTTATTGGCATTATAAGCCTCTGTTTGGCTTTCTTTAGTCTTGGTTATTCATTTGGTTTCCATGATTCCAAGACACAAAAATAACCGCTCCAACGTCCTGGAAGACAGAGCGGTTATCTAAATATAACCAATCTAAGGACTAACCGTATATCGGCAACGCCCTTTACGTAATTATATTATCACCGCTATTTTTATATGTCAATCATATTTTTATTCTATAACTATTATTTCTCAACTTTGTCACATAGACTATTTATTATCCATACCGGATATACGCAGAACAAATTCACATTCAGCTTCGCTACATGCTCATTTTCCCTACAAATCCGAATTTAGTTAAAAATCAATCAAATATTCTTACATAAAGCCAGCCCCATCAAGCTATATATCTCCTATGTGAAGTTTTTACATTGTTCTGATTAACTATTGCATATTTCATAGTTGTATCAATCTGTGAATGTCCCAGTATTTTTTGAACCTGCTCAATCGGCATACCTTTATCGATTGCCCTTGTTGCCATTGTTCTTCTGAATTTGTGCGGATGTATTTTTTCAATATCAAGTTTTCTTCCAAGTTCCCTAATACGTATTTCCACTCCGCTTATTTTTATTCTGTCATATGGTGCATCCAATGTAACAAATAACGCAGGATTATTGTCTACGCGTGATTCAATATAATTCTGCAAATGCAATTTTGCCTTTGCATCAAAATACACACGTCTTTCTTTATCACCTTTTCCGTAAACAACACATTCACGTTCTTCAAAATTAATATCTGATATGTTAAGACCAACAAGTTCCCCAACTCGTATTCCGGTTGAGTACAACAAATCAATCATTGCCAAATCACGTAAACATTTACAGTTATCACGCAGGCGTTCAATAATTTCATCTGAAATTATTTCTTTCACCGCCTGTTTTGTCTTTATTTTATGAATACGCCTCATTGGGCTTTTTAATATATAATCTTCTTCCTCCAGCCACGAAAAAAAACTTGATATGTTCCGCCTTATATTATCAACCGTGACTTTACTACAATTATTACGTTTTTGATAATTTGCTAGATAGCATCGTATCTGGTCTGTTGTTATTTTTCTAATTGGACATGTAATCTGACTCAGCAAATGTTCGACCGTTACTTGATAATAACTTAAAGTTCGCATAGAGCAACCTTCTATGCGTTTAGCATCAATAAACATTTTTAAATATTCATTATTTGATATTTCTTCTTTTTGCGGTGTTTCATCAGACAAATTTTTCAATAAAACTTCTTGCAGTTTTTTCATCTGTGCAATATTCAGATAATCTGCCATTTCATTTAAAATGCTAACTAATTTTTCATCCATGTTGGTTTTCCTTTCATATTTACCAACATCCTGCTCCATCATAAGTATATTTTAAGCCATGCAAACGCATGGCCTAGTTTTGTAAAAGTATTGACACTCTTGTTTTTATTATTTCATTCATTATTTTTAATTTTTTAGATGAATAGTTATACTTACCTGTTTTTTTAATATCAAATGTAAGTAATTTACGCAACTTTTCTTTTATTTCATCATCCATAACCGTTTTTGCTTCTGAAATAAAATCATCATAAACACATGGAAATAATGTTTCTACATAATTTTGAAGGACTTTTTCACTTTTCCAATTTTCCTCGCCTGCAAGATTAAAAAGTGAATTTCCATGGTCAAATAATGGTGCCGGTGCAACAATTTTATTCGTATCACTATCAACTAATACACCAAAATTTCCATAGTGACGATCTGTATTACATATAACAGCATCAAAAACTATCATTTCATCCAAAGCACTAACAAATTGTTGTCCTAAGGACTCGTAAAACTGCCTTACAGCTTTCATTCCTCCTGACTTTATAAGCCTTCCAACAGGCACATATGAAAGATGTTTATTTGTAAATAATTCACATACTGAACAGAGATTACCTTTCCATTTTGCAACTCTATAAGGAATTACATTTATATCCATTCTCTCTGCTACCATATATGCATAAAGTTCTGAATATGGCTCATTTCCTGTATTTGATGCACCAGAAGTTGCCCCTTTATATAAATATATCTTATCATTTAATCTTCTCCAGCACTTCGGTAACATTCCATTAGTTGTAAACTCTGGTGACGATGCGAATGTCGAACGAATACTGCTGCCATATCCGGTAAAAGCTGTCCATGCAAGAACACGACTAAAATTATTATCATATAAATTTTCGCTTTCAAATGATTCCGTAAATGTTTCATCAGTTATCCAATAAGAATCATTCAAAGATAAACCTTTACATACTAATATAACGTCCATCGGACGATTGGCACTCAAACCACATTTTGCCAAAAAACTATTAACATATGCTCTGTTTTTTGGTATGCTTCTATGCTTTAGCCAGCTTGCAAGTCCTTTATCTGTTGCATCCATTCCTAATGGCAATAATTCTTTTTTACTTTCATCCAGCCACAAAATATGCACTACAGGGTCTGCTAAATTCTCTATCACATCAAACTTCAACAATTCTGTATCGAATAATTTTAATGTATAACTCATCTATACCCTCCTTTCAATTCAAATTTTTATTTCACATTATATTTAACATGTTTTTTATTTACCCAAAATATTCTTGCATTAATGAATCAAATAATAATTGTGTTTCATCCAATGCTTTTTTTACAGCAGATTTAGATTTGTCTATCTCGTTGACGAAAGCGGCAAACTGATTTTGCAACTTTATTGGTGGTAAACAAATATTAAGTTTTCTAATATCACCAAGAGAAATAAACTTCTGGGTTCCACCTCTAACCTTATTAATTACCTCTCTATCAAAATAATCTGATTCTAACAACACTTTTATAAACGAATTAACTACTGCTGAATTTTCTCTAAACTTAATAAGAGCAACATTTTTTATTGCAAATTTTTTTTGACTATCCACAATCACAGGCTTTCCAACCGTTCCAATCATTGGCATTAATATATCCCCCACGTCAACTTTTGACCGTTGGTTAATCTTATTATAATCTTCTTCACATATCAAATTACAATCTGAAAAATCAATCTTTCCTCCTGAAACATTTTTTGAAGTAATTAAAGGATAACCTTCTGTGAAATATTTAGGTGAATCATGTGTTCCATCTCGAACATCACATACATCACATAACAAAAGCTTTTCCCAATCATTCCTAGCTAATGTCATATCACCAAAGAGCTCGACAAATCGGGCTTTGGTAAATGTGTCCAAATAAGATAATTCTTTTTTTCTAGCACTTATTAAATTCATAATTTTATCAAGTACATTTACAATTTTTCTCTGTTCTTCTATAGAACAAATATCAATTTCAACTTCAGATAAAATAGCCTTATTGAGAGTTTTCCCCATTACAGCTTTATTGCTTCCATCATCCCAATTTTTATATTTAAACAAATAGAAAATATATTCCGGAATAATTTCAACAATATGTTTATCGTGAAATGCCATAATCGCTTCATTTGAATACATATCTTCTGCAGTAATTGCTGTTTTTCCAATTGATAATTTAAAACTCATTATTACAGTATTTGCTGGAATAATTTTAATTCCACTCTCATTAACAGCTTTTTTTGATAAATATTCTTTTGTATCATAAATATATTTATCCGTTTTAGTTAAGTCAGATATTGAAACCCATTTATAATCATTTGTGTTCCAATATTCTATATTATTTCTAGACGGTGTTTTCCCCATCTGTAAATCAAAAATATCTTTTAACTTATATAGCATGTATCAATCCTTCAATTCTAATATTTACACAGTCATATATATCTAAACTCTCATAACTTTATTGGCATTATAAGCCTCTGTTTGGCTTTCTTTAGTCTTGGTTATTCATTTGGTTTCCATGATTCCAAGACACAAAAATAACCGCTCCAACGTCCTGGAAGACAGAGCGGTTATCTAAATATAACCAATCTAAGGACTAACCGTATATCGGCAACGCCCTTTACGTAATTATATTATCACCGCTATTTTTATATGTCAATCATATTTTTATTCTATAACTATTATTTCTCAACTTTGTCACATAGACTATTTATTATCCATACCGGATATACGCAGAACAAATTCACATTCAGCTTCGCTACATGCTCATTTTCCCTACAAATCCGAATTTGAAAGCACTGCATAACCACAATCAGCCCCATTATAATTTATAACCCCAGAAGTTTCTCCAATTCTTCCATTTGCGTTCCAATTTCCATCTCAATTTCTCTTATGTTAGTCATTATTTCCTGAGTTGATGGGTATTCAACAGGCTTGTATTCGATTTCTTTATACTTATTAATACTCAAATCATAATCATTATCAACAATTTCCTGTTTTGGAACAAAAAATGACTTGTCAGTTCTCTTTCGCTCTTTTTCATCATCAAGATTGGTAAAACGTTCTATAATATCAGGTATATCATTTTCCTGCACAGGAGTTCGTTTATCATCAAGGCTGAAGCCATCCGCTGTCATATCATAAAACCATACATCATCTGTACCACCATGATTTGTTTTTGTAAATATAAGAATAGCTGTCGATACTCCCGCATATGGTTTAAAAACACCTGATGGCATTGAAATGACTGCCTGAAGTTTATTATTATCAACTATTTCCTTTCTTATCGACTTATGTGCTGATGATGAGCCAAATAAAACACCATCTGGAACTATGCACGCACATCTTCCACCAACTTTTAATATTCTTAAAAATAATGTCAAAAATAAAAGTTCTGTCTTTTTTGTCTTACACACTTTCAGTAAATCACCAGAAACTGATTCTGCATCCAGACTTCCCTTAAATGGTGGATTTGCCAATACTAATGTATATCTTTCCTTATCAGAATTCTGGTCTGATAAACTATCACGATATTCTATACACGGATTATCTATTCCATGAGTCATCATATTCATCGCACCTATACGAAGCATCGTCCTATCCATATCGTAGCCATAAAACATATGATTCATATAATGTTCTTTTTTATCTTTATCAAAAAATATCTCTTCTTTACGATTTTCCTTTAACCATTCACCTGATGCGACAAGAAATCCTGATGTTCCACATGCCGGATCACATATCATATCATCAGCCGATGGTTTCATAAGTTCTACCATCATCTTAATAATGTGTCTTGGTGTACGGAACTGTCCATTTCTGCCTGACTGTGCAATCTTTGAAAGCAGATATTCATAAACATCTCCTCTGACATCTGAGGCCTGCATGTGATTCATCAAATCATATATCTCATCCAGAGAATCAACTACTTTTGAAAGCAACAAGGGTGTTGGCAGCTTAAATATTGCATCCTGCATATATTTTGAATAAGCACTTTCCTTATCATTATGTAAAGATTTGATAAATGGAAAAATCCACTCCTGCATTATGCTATACATTTTTTCAGCCGGATAATCATGAAATACAGACCATTTTAACTGTGTTCCATCAATAACACGTTCACCTATTTTAACATTTTCCGAAAATATTGTCTCATATGGCAATCCCAGCATTGCACTTTCTTTTGCTCTAAGATTATCTGCATCATCAAGGTCATGTATAAACATAAGATATGTTATTTGTTCAATTACTTCAAGTGGATTAACAAGTCCACCGGCTGCAAATGCATCCCACAATCCATCAATTTTATTTTTTAATTCACCTGTAATCATATTTTCTGCCACTCCTTCATAGCCTCAACAAATTCTAATCTAACAATACCATCATGCCCCGCAAAACTCAACGCTTTTTTCAACAAGCCTCTCGCCCTCATATCTTAGCTTCATCGCAAAAAAACGCTTTTCATCTTCAAGGAGAAGCTTTAAGAACTGTGCATCTCCTTCCCATGTCGGAAGCTGTGGCACGTCAGACTTTTTTACCCACTCAAGCTCGCCCTCATCACACGTAATAAGTTCTCCTGTATATCCGTCAGCTGTAAAAAGACACATCATCTCAGCCTCATATTCATCACTTATAAATGTGATAAGTCCACGGAACTTGTATGATGTAAGCAAAAGCCCGGTCTCCTCTTTTACTTCACGAATCAGGCACTCCTGCGGTGTCTCATTGCCTTCGGCATGGCCGCCTACGCCAATCCATTTGTCTTTATTGACATCTTTTTTCTTCTTTGTTCTGTGAAGCATAAGATAACAGTCATTATTTTCTATATAACAAAGCGTTGTCATTTTCATTAGCACAAAACCTCCCTCGCATCTTCTTTCCATGCTTAAATTCGTAAAAATATCAATTATTTCATTGTAATATAAAAGCTATTATTTTTTATAATACCACAAATAATAATATAAAAACAGATGGTCCGTATGTTTATTTGTGCACATTTATAATTGTGTCAAACATACATTCCATCTGTTTTTACAAAATACCATATCTATTCTATTCTGCTAACCCCATCAGTGATAAATATCCTGACTTTACCACTTTTTATTGTATCGCAGATACATTATCGCAGATACATTATATCAAATACATTAATATTTCATATAATCTTTAATTACATTGTGGTCTTTTAATACCTTTTCAATGACTGTACCCTTAATCATTTTAAGAAGTGGCTTCTTTAATGCGTTAAGTGGTCCGGGAAGTTCAATTTCAAGAGGTGATTTGCCATCCATAAGTTTTACCGATGAATCAAGAAGATCTCTTACATCATATACACTGCCCCAGACTTCCGGAACACCTCTGTCTACACCAAGAAGTCCATATACAGCTTCCATAGCTGTTCTTACTGAATATTCTGTTGTAAATATAGTATCTCTAGGTGTTTCGGCAAACTGTCCTAAAAATGCAAAGTTTACACAGCCATCCGGAATTACGTCAGGTCTGTCTCCCTTTCTTCTTGGCATGAAGAATGCTGTGATAAATGGCATCATTGTAGGTGTTGTATTGCAATGATTCTTTGCAAGCTCGTCTATCTCATCTACAGGAACGCCGAGATGATACAGCCATTCAGCTGTGATTTCTTCACCTGTACATTCTTTCATAGGCTTCTTGATATAATCACCTGCTACATCTGTAAAGAGACTGTATACCCATACGCAGACTTCATCTTTCTTCTGCTCCTTAAACTGTCCCTGTCTGTTAATAGTCCAGCTCAAAAGCCATCTTGAATCTTTACAGCTTACGATACCGCCTGTAACAACTTTTCCTGTTCTTGGGTCTCTCTTACATATATTTTTGATATAAGAAATAATCTTTTCATCGCTAGTTGTAACTGTTGCTGACTCCCAGTTTGTCTTTTCAATATCACTGCAGAATTTTTCCGGATGTCCAAATGATTTGTCCTGTTTTGCAATATTTTTCCAGAGACTCCAGCATCCGCTTGTCCTTACTTCTGCATCGCCAACAGGTGCATGTGTGTGGTCACCGTAAATTGTACCTTCTGTACAGCTTCCGTTTGTTACAAACACAAGGTCATTTTCCGTTAAATCTATTGATTTTTCTTTACCATCTACAGTGCAAACAATCTTTTTAGCAATCTTTTTGCCATCTTTAAATTCAAATTCAACATTATCAACTCTTGTATTGAACTGGAATTTGACACCTGCTGCCTCAAGATATTTCTGCATAGGAAGAATAAGTGATTCATACTGGTTGTATTTTGTAAACTTCAAAGCAGAAAAGTCAGGAAGTCCACCGATATGATGAATGAATCTCTGGATATAAAGCTTCATTTCAAGTGCACTGTGCCAGTTTTCAAATGCAAACATTGTTCTCCAGTAAAGCCAGAAATCAGAATCAAAAACTTCTTCATCAAAGAAATCTTCTATTGTCTTATCATACAGATCTTCATCTTTTGTGAAGAAAAGTTTCATTATCTCCATACAGCCCTTCTGGCTAAGATTGAACTTGCCGTCAGTATGGGCATCTTTGCCTCTGTTTACAGTTGCACGGCAGAGTGAATAGTTAGGATCATGCTTGTTAAGCCAGTAATATTCATCAAGTACAGATGCTCCCGGTAT
>OJMJ01000500.1_pt1 | contig 19406 bp, 10 predicted proteins | sample 1597181 | NCBI WGS metagenome assembly OJMJ01 (sample SAMEA2452126, study PRJEB22498) | human gut metagenome | biome: human feces; feature: human gut; material: feces | place: Australia | collected 2012
AAATACGAAAGTAGGAGATAAACACCTATGATTAGTATTTACCTCCTACTCGATTCTTCTATATTGATAGGTGATAAGCTTGCCGTTATGAGCATTGGTTACTTCACGACAAACTTTTTATTGTTGAAGATATAGATACCTTTCTTCAGACCTTCGGAACCATTCTGTGCCACTACACGGCCACCGAGGTCATAGATATTGTTGTCTGCCATTGCTTGGTTGTCAACTCTCACGCCAGCTATATTGCTGGAAGCTTCGCTGTAGAGCGTTATAGCCAATATACATTGCTTCACTTTAGGAGTAAAGGTGAGGGTGTGTTCTACAGGTGTTGCAAAGCTGATGCTGTATTTCTTTACGCTTTTATCCTTAGGAAAAATATAGGTCGTAGCATCATAGTTTACACAATTAATCTCGCCAATGTATGCATCAGCGGTATCATAGTTGTTTCGTCCCTCTATATCCATCTTGACTATCTTAATACCATCAGGAATGTTGATGGTATATTGGTTAGCACTAAACTTGATGTAGTTAGTTCCTGAGCCAACGTCGTATTTCTTGCCATTCTCGTTAGAGATAGAGAAACCATTGCTGAAAGTTCCTGCAGTTCCATCAGTTAGGGTCTTTGAATTCAAGGTGAAAGGACCCTTTGTGTCTGTAATGGAAGAACCAGTAGATGTCGCATTGCACTGATCCTCGTAGGTAGAGTCAAACTTCTTGAGCCAGATAGCACCATTGCTTACGGTAATCTTAGAACCATTCTTGAATACGAGATTATCCACGAAACGGATATCGATACCCTTCTTGGCAGAAATCTGTACGTTGTCGAGTGTCACGTTCTTGATGTGGCTTTCTGGGCGACCAACAAAGAAGATAGCGTTGCCATCGCAAACATCTGTTGTCTTCACATTCTGCAGATAAATACCATTATAGGTTGGGGTAGTGCTATCCAATGTTCTTGCGTTAGCCTTGTCTACCGCAGGATCGCTATTTGAGTTTTTGTCGTAGAAGCAGTCGATAGAGAGTGGGTTCTTAACCTTGGTCATAGTGAAGTTAGTAAACTTCCAGTCTTCCTCACCACCGCCACGGAGAGTACCATCACTATTGATACCAGTCTTCATACGGATACCAGCTGTGGTACCATTCATGGTGATGTTATCGAACCATACATGCTTGATGTTCTTAGTATAGCTACCGATAGAAGCACCATGGCCTGTTCCGAAGTCGCAGTTCCATACATGGATGTACTGTGCGTCATTGTCGCAAACTACATTATCGTCACCATTGCTGATATTACAGTTGTAGATGTTGACGTATGGACCCCAGATAGAGACACCATCCGTGTTATGAGATGCCTTGCCCTTTCCTGCTTCTGAAGCAGGTTCGCTGATGGTTACGCCATGAATAGTAGCATGACTTGCCTTACCGCTATTACTGATGGTGATGTTCACACCTGGAGTATTCTGAATTTTGAAGTTGCGGAGCAAGAAACGCTGACCCTGTTCGAAGCGTATCATCGCACCAGGGGTGAAGGTCTCGCTTTGCTCTTTTGCCAGCCACCAGCGTGCGCCCTGGCCGTCGATGATAGAAGTCTCGCCTTCACCCTCGATAACAACATCGGTAACATTCTTGCCCTTGTTCTTACAACCGATGAATACTGTCTTGTTGTTAGGAGCCTTACCATATTCCACGAGCTTCAGGGTGGCACCTGCGCAAAGGTGGAGTACGGTCTTAGACTTGATGCTGAGTACCTCGGTCTTACTTGTCATCTGGTCTGTGCTGCCAAACATCCATGTACCAGCAGGAATTACTACCATACCGCCAGTAGTAGGAACAGCATCCAGTGCTTTCTGAATAGCTTTGGTGTTGTCTGCTGCCGATATGGAGGCACCGTAGTTAGTGATGTTAAATGTATTTGCTGATGTGATGGCTGGCAATTGTGGTAACTCAACTGCTGTCCATCCTTCAGGAGTGTTCTGGGCATTTTGCTCAGCGTTGATTCCCGCAAAAGTAGTCTGTGCCTTTGCGAGTACGGGTAATGTCATAAGTGCTGCAAGCACCATTTTTTTGAAAAAAGTCTTGTTCATAAATTAGGCTTATATTTATTATATGGCAAAATTACAATTATTCTATATATAACAAGGTGTAAACCTCAGAAAATTATACGAAAACGATTACGTATAAGGAATACTTTTATGTTCACTTCCTCTTCGATGAATCTACGAGACAGTCTTGTTCTTTGGAAGTAGGGGAGTGGTAATGAAATAAAAAAGTGCAATGCCCGATGTGAGCATTGCACTTCCTATGCGCTTATGATTTTAATTTCTTGATTTCCTCTATAGATAAACCTGTGGATTTTGCAATGACCTCTAATGGTGTATTGTATGCAAGGAGATTGAGGGCGATTTCTTCAGCTTTTTCTTTTTTACCTTCAGCTCTTCCTTTTGCTTCTCCTTTTATTATTCCTTTTTCCTCTGCATGCTTATATACTGCATAATTGTCCCACATGACCATCATGCTGTTGTCGTATTTCTCCTGCTCTTCTTTTGTCAGGGTCTTTGAGTCTGCTATTTCTGCCAGTCTCTTGAATATTTTGTGCTGAGCCTCAAAAGGCATTTTCTCTAAAGTCTCCATATGCTTCAAATTATAAATCCAACAATCTAAAAACGTATTACACTCCTCTTCTTTCTTTTTGAAAAGGGGCATCACCAAGTAGATGAAACGGATTTTGTTAGAATAAACTTCTCCGCTTTCTTTGTCTGCCAGCACAACGTCTGTTCTAAACTTCTTAGGTGTATTTTCGTCTACATCGAAGTTCATGAAGCAGATTACGTAAACAGGCGTAAGATGGTAGTCCCATTGTCCTTTTACACCTTGGTCAACTATCGTTTTAGAAGCATAAAACAGAGAGCGGTCTATGAAATAAGCCTGACTTTTGTTTTGCATCTCGACGATAATGTGCTCGCCAGTGTCAGTTGTACAAAAGACATCGTATATGATTCCTCTTTGGTCTTTTGTTTCCGGCAACATTTCCTTGTCCTTAAACTTGACATTAGTAATGTGTTGTTCTCCTAAGAGAAGTTGGTTTAAGAATTCTATCAGCAAGTCTTTGCTGTATTCTTGACCGAAGATTCTCTTGAACGACCAGTCTGAGAAAGGGTTGATGTATCTTGCCATATCTTAACTATTTTAATACCTCGCTGCAAAGATACATTTTTCTTTTGTAACTTCCAAGTGAAACAACAAAAAAAGTGCAATGCCCGATGTGAGCATTGCACTTCCTTTATAGTTTGTTATAGCGAAGCATCTTGTGGATGCTTGCTATATGCTTATTCTGCTTTGTACCAGCGTGGGTCACCGATACGGTCGTCTATCTTCATTGTGAAGTTGTGGTTGGCAGGATCAGTGAAGATCTCATCTGATGTCAAGCTACCTACAGCAAACTCTTTAATGTCGTTAGAACCGTAAACACAATCCTTTGCACGCATAGATTCGTTGATAACAATAGAACCTGTAGTGCGGACACCTCTTGCTGCTGCATCCATGGACATACCAAGAACAGTTCTGATGATAGTCAGGTTGGTGCTCAACTTGTTGGAATCCATGAAATACTTACTACCGGCAACGTTGTTGTAGAAGGTACAGTCGCTGATAGTCACGCCGCCAGAGATAGCAGCCTTCAACTGGATGAAGTTGTGGCTTGTAGTATCGAATGTAGAATTCTTCAATTCCAACTTACCTACATTTGTGTTGACATGACCGATGTAGAATACTGGGTAACCACCACCAGTAGACATGTTAGTCATCACGCAGTTGTCAACCAAAATCTTATCAACGCTAACTACACCACCCTTTGTACGGAATACAGAACTTTCGAAGCCAGAGAATGTACAATCTGTGAATGACAATTCACCTACTGCAGCATCTTTATCCTGATTGATGAGGTACTGGCAACCAGTATCCTTCATACTTACGTTCTGGAAACGGATGTAAGCGTGTGAGCCTGCGATGTCGAGGCACTTCTTCCAGTTCAAAACAGGTTTGCTCTCGCCAGCCAAGCCGAAGAATGTAACTGAAGCACCCTCAGGAATCTTTACGTTGGCATCTGTACCATCCTCTGCTTTAGAAACCAGAGTGTAAGTCTGACCAGCCTGCAAACCGATGGTAATAGCAACATTGGTCTTACCAGTCTTCTCCTGAGCAGCAGTTACGATGTTTGCAATCACGTCGTTGTTGATGGTTGTGATAGATGGATCCAACTCTACCTTCTCGTCACCAGCAGGCATTGCAGCAGCTGTGCTGGCTGTCACAGAACCACGCTTAGAGTCATTGTAGTAGATGGTGAATGTGTAGTTGGTAGATGGTGTCAAACCTGTAAGGGTATACTTACCAGCTGCCTTTTCTTCATCAGTCAGTACGATTTTGCGTGGCTCCTGACCCTCTTCTTCGGTGCCGTCAGTAACAGTGAGGTGGGTAACTTTCTTGCTTGCATCCCATGTCACGGTGATGAAGTCTTCACCACGATCAGCGTTTGTTACAGCATTCATAATCTGCTCAGACTTGGTCTTGAAGGTAGTCTTTGTGCTTGAAGCATAGTGTACCCAATGGCTGGCAGTCTTCTGAGAAGAGAGCGCACGCATACGGAGTGAGTACTCTGTATCGCCAATAAGGCCAGTGATGGTATAAGGACTGTTATCAGTCTCGAAGGTAAGCACCTCGTCAGAATTGTCCCATGCCTCATCGTTTTCCAAAGTTGCAGTAGTCACTTGAATCTCAAATTTCTCTGCACCATTTGCCTTCATCATGCCGGCATCGAAAGTAACTTCAGCCTCAGTGTCTGTTGGATCTACTGACAGAGATGTTGCGCTAAAGCAACGGTCTAAGGTTGGGTCGATGTCCCAGTCCATCTTGTCAGTACAAGAGACCAATGTTGCAGCGAGCAACATGATGGCCCAAACTGAATATTTTATTGTTTTCATTGTTGTCTTTTGTTAATGATTAGAAACCATAAGAGTTTGCCAAAGCGTTTCTTGAGTCAGCAATAGTCTTGGTGTAGATAGGAAGGATATAACGGTTCTTCACACCATGGTCTGGTGTACTTACAGTTCCGTCGATGCTTGTACCTACAAGACCTGCACTGATGGTCTTCAAGTTTTTGGTATATTCAGAGTCTGCCTTGTCTCTTGCTTCCTCGTTTGCGTAACCGCAACCTGTAGCTTTGCCTATATAGTCATCCGCAGTCTTACCATTCTCTAAGCCATACCATGCGATAGAGTTCTCGTCGATGCGAGTCTTGGTGGCATCGGTATAGTTGAAGTAGATAGTGGTAGGCCACTCCATACATTTTTGAGCATACTCAGCTTTAGCTTCTGCTATCTTGCTTGCCAGCATACCCCAACGTACGAGATCCCACTTGCGTGCATTCTCACCAGTCAACTCCCAAGCATTCTCCTGAGCGATATCGTTCAAGAACTGCTCCTTATTGTGGTTAGCAGCAGCCTGCAGGAAGTCACCGTCGATAGAAGTATCATTGTTGCTTTCCTTCACACCACGGTTATGAACCATAGCCAAAGCCTGAAGTGCTGTCATGCCAGCATCGCCCTGGTAGTTGCCATTGGCACCAGCCAACTCATTCATTACCTCAGCATACATCAACAGAACCTGTGAGTAGCGCATTTTTACAACGTTGACACCTGTTAATACCTTTCCAGAAGAAGCTTTAGCGGCAGTCTTCCACTCTTCGCCCATCCACTCAGGACGCCACTTACCAATGGTGATGCTGAATGGCTTAATGCTCTGCTTGTCTGGCTTCACATCTCCAAAACCTTCTACGGTTTGGCCTTTTAATTCTCCATACTGTATAGGGCAGCAAGTTACGCTGCGACGAGTGTCATCCTTCTCGTAAGAGTAGAGGAGGGTGGCTGTGGTATTCAACTTACCTGTAGAGTTTCCTTTATCACCAAACTCAGTAGTTTTACCTTTGATTCGCTTACCTACGGTATAACCAATTTCACCAGAAACATTCAGCAACATAGGTATCTCAAAGATGTTCTCTCTATAGGTCTGGTCGAGCTGACGAGCACAGAGAAGCTGCCACTCGTTCTTGAAGCTTGGGTTCATGCTGTGTTTGCCACTCTTGATAATCTCACTCAACTTAGCCAAAGCCTTCTCGTAATATGCCTTACGGGTAGCCTCGTCAGGACGCTGTGTAGGATAAGTAGGATCAGAGAACTCTGGGAGAGTCTCGTAACCTTCCTTAGCACTTTCACGGATAGCATAGCCTGCACGTGTCAGAGCTACCTGTGCATAAAGAGCATCAGCATAACCCTTAGTAGCATGCTCTGTAGTATAGTTGCCAGTACCTGCCCATGGGAGCAAGTTAGAAGCCTCTTCCAAATCTACGAGCAGTCCATCGAGAATCACATCGCGGTCAGTCTTTCCATCGTAGGCATCGCTTAAGTCTGGCTTAGTTGCAGCAGTCTTGTAAGGCACATCACCCCAAAGGCGAACCAAGTCGAGGTAGAGCATGGCACGAAGAGTCAGTACCTCGCCCAAATAGCGCTTCATGTCAGTTTCTTCAGCGATAGAGCTGTTGCGGATACCTTCGATGGCTTTGTTGCAATACTCAATACAACCATAGATGTTGGTCCAAGTGAGACCTAATTTATCCCAACCGCCTGCGGTACAATTGTAGTTCATAAAACCTCGTTCGGAGGCATCTGCTGAGGTCGATCCTAAACCATCAATTAACTCGGTGTCGGTATTGGCACCGTATGAGATGGTCAGACGGTTGGCGTACATGTTGTCCTGTCCGAATTCACCATAAATCTTATTGATTTCAAGACCTGTGAAATAGCTTGAGTTGAACACATTCTTCTGATCCAGAGCCGAATCTGCTTTTTGGTCAAGGAAGTCGGAGCAACTTGTCAGCATGACACCCATAGAGAGTGCTACTATTCCTAATATCTTTTTCATATTTTGTTTTCTCCTTTGTCTAAGTTAGAATGTCACGTTAATACCAGCTACGAATGAACGGCTCTTTGGATAAGCTGCATAGTCGATACCTGGTGTCATAGGATTGTCCTTTGAAGAAGTGTCCACCTCTGGGTCGTAACCACTATAGTTGGTGAAGCAGTATACGTTGTAAGCTGTGAAGTAAACACGTACGTTCTCAAGCCAAGCCTTCTTTACCCAGTTCTTTGGCAATGTGTAACCAATGGTGATGTTGTTGATACGCAAGAAAGAAGCATCCTCTAAATAGGTATCAAGGATCACCATCTTGCTGTTGGCTGCTGGATTCCATACGGTAGCATTGGCGTTGATCTCGTTCAGACGGTTCATCAATCCTTCTGCACCGCCATAAACATTTACTGTTGTAGATGATGGCTTACCGAGGTTCAGACCATTTGCAGGGTCAACCCATGTGTAACGTTTACTTGAATTGTAATCATTGATGATGTTCCAGCCTGATTGGGTATCAGATAGGAAAGAGGCACCCTGAGCGGTGGCATTGTAAATCTTGTTGCCCAAAGAGTAGTTGCAGAAGATGTTGAAGTCGAAGTTACCGAAGTTGGTCTTCCACATACCATCAAATCCGAAACCACCAGTCACCTCAGGAACGGTATTGCCCAAGCGTTGGAAAAGAGGAGTGCCATCCTCGTCACATTCCACTTTTGCTCCACCAGGATACAGTGTTCCACCAAAAATTTTAGAAGAGTTGTTCTTTACGTCACCACCTACATGCCCGTCAGCCTCTGTAGCCAAGCGCCATGAAGTGCCGTTAAGGATAAGGTCACCTGTGCCTGTCGCAGGGTCGAATACGGTATAGAATCCTTGCTGCTTGTAGCCCCAAAGTTCACCTAAGCGGCCACCTTCCTCGAGCATGAAGTCGCCTTTGCCTTTGGTTATCTTAGTTCCTCCCCAGTCTGATGTCTCAAAGTGCTCGCCACCTTCCAACTTGTCAATCTTGTTCTTGTTGTAAGAAATGTTGAAGTTGAAGTTGAGGTTGAACTTCTTGCTGTCTACGATAGCAGCATTCAGCGCCCACTCAATACCCTTGTTGGATGTAGTACCTACGTTCTGGTACTGGCGCTCATAACCTGTAGCTGTAGGTAAGGACTGAAGCATCAGCAAGTTCTTTGTAGTATTCCAATAGAAATCTAAAGTACCATAGATGCGGCCACGGAGGAAACCATAGTCGATACCGAAATTACGGGTAGTTGTTGTTTCCCACTTCAGGTCTGGATTGTAGAGAACAGTCTTTTTGTTTACTTCATAGGTCTGGAGCATACCTGTGTACACCTCATTGAAGCCTGGGTGTTTAACATCAGCTCTAGCTACGCTATAGGTTGGAGAAAGCATTCCTGAAGGGATGCGGTTGTTACCTGCTGTACCCAAAGATAGACGAAGCTTCAAGTTAGAGAGCCACTTGTCGGCACCCTTCATGAACTTCTCGTCAGACATACGCCAAGCCAAAGCTACTGATGGGAACAAACCCCAACGGTTGCCCTTACCAAACTTGGAAGAACCATCCTCACGGAGAGTGAAGGTCATCAAATACTTGTCGGCCAAGGTGTAGTTGATACGACCGAAGAAAGAAAGCATATTGTCCTTAGCCTTGATGTCAGCCTCGTTACCCAGGGTGCTTTCTGCTGTATTGGTGAAAGAAAGAATCTGATCGATAGTGAAATCTACAGGGAAGTCTACTGATGTGCTGGTACGTGTAGTCTGCATATCAGAACTCCACTCATGACCAATCAATACGTTCAAGTGATCACGGCCACCGAAGAGCTTATTGTTGTCATAAGTCAAAGTATTGGCGTTACGCCAAGACTTGTATGTGTCGCGAACGAACTGAGCCTGTGGGCGACCATTGTGTTGAAACTTAGAGTTGGTTACTGCCAAGGCTATCCATGCTTGGTCTGTGTCATAGTATTTCCAGCCATAACCAAACTCAGTCTTGGCAGTCCAGTTCTTGAAAGGTTTCCATGTAAGGGCTGCATTATAGTTCTGCTGGAAACGTGTCTGCAATTTGTAAGTACCATCCAGACGCTCCATTGGTGAGCGGCGGGTAGAAGATGAATTGTCCTCGTCTTCATCAGCAGCTTCCAACTCTTGGACAGGAGCGAAGGTGATAGTCTGAGCTACTGTTGAGTTAGATGCATTGGTGTCGTTAGTATCTTTACCACCGCTAAGACCCTTGATCTTCTGATATGCCATACGTGCATTGAAGTCGAAGGTAAGCCACTTGTTGAGCTTAGCCTGCAACTTGGCACCGATGTTGTCCTTGTTGTAACCAGACTTCTCCATGATACTGTTCTCCTGGTTGTGGGCATAGCTTACATTGTACTTGAAGTCTTTGCTACCACCACTTACATTGGCATTGTAGATAGCCTGTGTACCTGTGCGACCGAACACCTCATCTTGGAAGTTGTGACCTGTTCTTGACTTCCAGATGTCATAGTCAGCATAGTTACCATAGTTGGTACCACCCAGGTTGTTCGGGTTGTTGCTCATACTTGATTTTTCATACTGGTAGAGAACGTATTCATAAGGATTGAGAACATCAATCTCTTTGACGTTCTTCTTCCAGCCGTAAGATGCGTTGAAGTTTACCTGAGTCTTACCTTCAGAACCACTCTTGGTAGTGATGATGATAACACCATTAGCACCACGGGCACCATAAATAGCTGTAGAAGAGGCATCCTTCAAAACGTCGATGGTTGCAATTTCGCTGGGAGCGATATCGCTGATAGAGCTTACTGGGAAGCCATCGACAATGTAAAGAGGAGAGTTGTCCTGTGACAGAGAACCACCACCACGTACACGAATCTTCACATCAGCATCAGGTGAACCTTCAGTTGTGGTGATGTTCACACCAGCCAATTTACCGGTCATTGCCTCGCTGACGTTTGAAACAGGAACGTTGGCGATTTCCTTAGAAGAAATGGAAGACACAGAACCAGTCAAGTCCTTCTTCTTTACTGTACCGTAACCGATAACGACAACGTCGTTAAGGCTGTTGGACTCATCCTCGAGCTTTACAGAAATGGTTGATTTACCTGCAACATTCACAATCTGAGTCTTCATACCGATGTATGAAATCTTCAGTTTCTTACTGTTGCCTTTCAATGTTAAGGTGAAATTACCATCAATATCGGTAGCAACGCCATTGCTCTGCACACCCTGCTCGAAGACAGAGGCGCCGATAACTGGCTCGCCCGTATTGTCGATAACTGTACCCTTTACGGTTTGCGCAGATAGGCTTGCTGCAAAAAACAGCATGATGCTAACCAACGCAATTCTAATTTGTTTTAAATTACCAGACATACATTTATTTGGTTAGATTAGTAAAAAAATATATTTCTTCGCTGCAAAGATACTATCTTTTTTGGTTTTTTAATAAATATGGTGTGTTAAAATCTACGTAAACGTTTTCAATGTTTGCGTAAAAAATTTTTTTTTCGTATTAAAAACAAAAGGTGCAACACCCACGAACGGGTATTGCACCTTTTTTATTTATTCAGTAAGTTTCTTTTACTTCAGTACCACTTTGCTGGTCTTCTTGCTGCCGTCAGTCATGGTCTTTACGACGATGTTGATGCCACGCTGCAACTTGCTTACCTGAACACCATCGGCAGAGTAGATCTTGGTGCTCAAAACATCGGAAGAAGTTGCGATGTTCTCAATGCCGGTGCTTGTGCTTGCTACTGTAGCCTCGCCAAGACCACCCATCTCGTTGGCTGCACGGACACTCCATGTTGCTGAAGCATCGTCAACGTTGTAGGTAGGTTCAACGGTGAAGTCAACCACCTTGCCGTCCTTGCATACTGCCCAGAGCAGAGCATAGTTGCTGTTGTCCCAGGTCAGGTTGTTACCAGCAATCTTCACATTAGTTGGAGCTGAAGCCTGTTCGGTGGCAGCTGTTGGATCCCAGTCATCATCAGCGCCCATAACGGTTTCGATAGTGTAGAATGCAGCTTCCTCTGCTGTAAGGACAGGACTTTCTGCTGTCTCGTTGCGACGGTTGGTATAGTTATTTCCATCCTTTGCATCGTAAGCATCATAAACCTGCTTTCTTCCGCTCAGATCTACTGCAGTGCCTGTAGCTGTGGTAGAGTTGTATTCAGCAAATCGCTTAGGATAACCACCGCTCATCTCGTCCCAACCTGCTGCTGTAGGAATCACTTCCATCTTGGTGTCGATGAAGAGAGCGATAGGAGTGCCCTTGCCCCAAGGACGACCGAGCTTGTACTTGCCGTTGATACCTGTGCTTGATCCGTCTTTGATGGTACAATCCTTGAAGATGTAACCATACTTGGTAGGCTGTGAAGGAACGGCGAGATAGCCGGTGCCACACATCAGGAGATCTACATTATTATAATATACGTCACCCTTACCGCAGAGGTAGTCGGTGTTGCCACGCAGGATACCACCCTCGAAGTAGAAGCGGCCCTTCTGATTGTTGGATACGTAGGTGTCCTGATAAGCCCAGAGGTTGACGTTCTTACAGATAGTCTTGTTACTCTTATCGTTGAGTACGATGTCACGACCCTTGCCGTCGCCCATGCTGCTGTACATCTTGATGTCCTGGAAGTAGGTGTTTGTTGCACCGCTTTCCAAGCTCAATACATCACCACGTCCAATTCCTTCCAATACGTTGGCGATATTGTAGCCATTGCTGCTTTCTACTGCTGGTACGGTATTGGTAATTGAAGTATTCTCATTGCTTTCACCGATGATAGATACATTAGGTGTATTCATATAGGTGGTAGCACTTGGATACTGCTTGCCATCAATACCAGTCACCATGCTGTTCGGGTTGGCAGGAATCTTATAGTCGCCCTGCTTGATGAAGATGCGGAAACGCTTGCTGGTATCAGCACGCTTGGCTGCTGCTGCGAGAGCTTCAGTGAATGTTCCGTTTGTTGGTACGATGAAATCATACAGGGCTTTTGCTACTGCAGGCTTCTCCTTGGTGGTGAAGCTGAAGGTAATGTCGCTCTGGATGGCATTGTCTGTCAAGTCGGCTACAGAACCTGCTGCGAGAGCGAAGGTATATTCTGTTGCGTAGCTCAAACCCTTGTAGGCAAAGGTGATGGTCTTGCCAGATACGGTACCGGTCAACTCCTGACCATTGAGGGTTGCCTTGGCACTTTCAGTCAGTTTTACCTTCTCATCGAAGGTCAATACAATCTTACCATTAGCTGATGCGTTAGTAGCACCTATTGCAGGTACCTGGCTCTGGAGAACAGGAGCTGTGCCGTCATCGAAGAGCTTGGCTGTACCTGTGATATAGATCTGAGCGAGAGCGATACCGTCGTTGGTTCCTGTTGTTCCCTTAACAGATGAAGTCTTGTCGGCAATCCAGCGAACAAATACTGCTGCCTGGTTGTTGGCTTCGGCTGGGAGAGTGAACTCGCCTACAGTCCATGCCTTGGCTCCTGGCATCGTGATGGCGCCAACCTTGGTCCATTTCTCGCCATCAAGAGAGTACTCTACATTGTAGGTTTCGTAAGCATTATAATTGTAGAGCATGCTGCTCTTTACCTTGATGTCGGTGAATGCTGTGGCGTTGAACTTGGTCTGCCAGTAGGTTTCACCCAGAGCCTTTGTTGTAGTCTTAGTCCAGTTGACAGCTGCATTCTTGCCTTCGTAACCACCAGCCGTGTTGCTCTTGTCGAGCCAGCCGTATGAGTTGCCTTCTGCATCACGGAGTACGAGCTGTACTGCGTCATTGTCGGCTGCTGCAAAGTCGGCAGTGCGACCTTCCTTACCTTCCTGATAGAAGTCCCATGCCACGATGTAGTCCTTGGCCGAGAATGTGGCAGTGAAAGTCTGGTCTGCATTCATCGTCGTCTTGATTTCTGCTGTTGTCTCACCATTGCTCCAGTTGTTGAAGTCGATGATGTCGTTTCCTGTTGCGGTAAGAGTTACCTCTGTACCTTCTTCATACATCTTCTTGCCATCTACCATCTCTGGGGCAGGAGAGAGAGTCACCATATAGTCCTTGGCGCCACCTTCTACGTTTATGTCGAGCGCATAGGTGTTTACCTTCTTGTAGTTGGCAGTGAGAGTCTGGTCTTCTGTCACAGTGTATTTGAATTTGCTCTCAGTAGAAAGCACTGTGCCGTTCTTGTCTGTCCAGTTGACAAAATTATAACCGAATTTATCGGCTGCAGTCAGTGTTACCTCGTCGTTCTCCTGATATTCGTCAGACTTAGGATAGACGGTAATGTCTGCGATGCCTTCAGGGTTGGTAACGGCAGAGAGTTTGTATTTGTTTACTGCAACGAGTGTTCCGTTGACGGTGCCTTCGATAGTAACAGGACCGAAAACCGCCTGCTTACCAGGATTTACACCTATTGTTGAAGTCAGATAGAAGCCATCGGTACCAGCCAAGGCTGCCTGCTGCTCTTCTGTCAGTGTGATTTCAAACTGATGGATAGCGGTGTTATCATATGGCTGTTTTGATGTAGCCTTTCCTTGACGCCATGCGGTATAGGTGCCCAGTGCTACTACTTCTCCGTTTGCCTTATGAGCGCTGATAACGATTCCGTTTTCTACATCCGTGCCACAGCGGTTTACATAACCGCTCACCTTGGTTGGGGTGAAAGTAAGTCCTGCAGCAGGACGAACAAACCAGTTGAGTTCAGTTTGCTTAGTTCCTGAGTCATTATTTATTTTGAGACCTTTGATACCTGATGCGGTACCATCCGCTTTGGTAATTTCGAGAATTCCTTTCAAAGATAAGTTTGCTCCGTAATCAAATGCAATGGTGCTGAAAGCATCAGTAGGAGCTGTTGTGTTGGCACTTGCATTACTGAGGTCGTTCATTGCAAATACGACGCTGGCAGCCTCATTGTTGAAAGTCTTGCCAGCAGGTTTGCTTGCAACGACAGGAAGGGTAATCTTCAAATAGCTATAGTATGAACCATCGCCAATGACGATGTTCACAGTTTCAGCACTTGACGCAATGGTCTGGCTGATGACTTTACCTGAAGTATATTCTGCCTGACCATCAATAGTTGTTGTTGTGATATTGCCGTATGCAGCCATTTCAATGGTTGCACCCTTGCAAGAAGGAACGGTGATGATGCCGTTTGCATTCATCTGTGCCCATTCGTCAGCACGACCTGCATTGTTGAACTTAGCTCCGCTTGGTGTTCCGTCGAGGTCAATCTTTACATCAATGGTTTCACCATCGACAGTCGCCTGGGTTACCAAAATTCCTTTCTTTCCTTGATAGTTGATATCCTGGGCACCATTCTTGTGTCCAAAATAGTAGGTGAGGGATGTTGCCTCTGTGCGGTCGGCAAGCGACTTGGTGTTGGCAGTGAACACTGGGGTCAACGTAGCACTTGCGCTTGGAGCAGTGATGGTTTCACCAGGCTTGTAGGTGTTGGTGCCATCTGTCCAGCCTGTCAAAGTGCTGCCAGCAACGTAAAGAGTGGTATTGACAGGAAGAGTATAACTGCTTCCCACTTCTACCGTCGCGTTTGCAGGGAGTGTTCCTTCTGCTGTCGTCGTTCCCAAAGAATAAGTGAGGGTAATGTCACTTGCCTTTGTAACGACTGAAACGAGTAGGACTAAGCATAGTAGTCCGAATCTTAGTAGATTTCTGTTCATTTGTTTGTTACTTTTTTAGGTTATATATACATATTTATATTGTTTCCAGTAAATAAGATTAGGAGTTAAGGGTACTGCTTTTGACTTGGGTACAAAGTCTGTGCAAACGAGCGCAATGAAAGTTTGCTTTCAAAATTGCCGAGTGCAGCTTTGACTTGGGTACAAAGGTAATGCAAAATCTTGATAGTTGTTCCTCCTTAATCTAATTAAACTCACGTAAACGTTTACGATGAATTCTTGCATTTTTGTCTTGCATTTTTTACGATTAAGTTGTACTTTTGCATCGTAGTCATATCAAAGACTAATTTCTAAAACATAAAACAAACAAAACAAACTAAAAACAAACGATTATGAAGAAATTCTTTACTCTTATTGCCGCTGTCGCAATGGCAGCAAGTGTGAATGCACAGACTGTTTACTCTTTTGTAGGATGTACTCCTGAAAGTTTTACTTATGATGGTACATGGTTTAAATATGATGAAACAAAGAAACAGTTCGATTATCTTGTGGGAAGCAAGTCTGAATATGCTGCATTTTCTTTGAAAGATTCTCCTTTATCTTTACTTTATAAGAATTCTAGTGCTAAGACAAAGGTGTTTACGATTTCTGATAAATATCTTTGCGCTCAATCGAAGGGAACTCAAGTTAGTGTTTCAGGCTTAACTGTAGGTCAGGAAGTTGCTTTCTCTGTTGCTTCAAAAGGTAGTACAGCTTCCGCTTTTGTATTAGTTTCTGGCGGTAGTGTGGAGTCAATGCCAACTTTTGAAGCTAAGACTGGTGAAAATCCAACCTTCCAGATTATCAAGGTAAAAGCAACAGATGCGACAATCGTTCTTAAAGAAACTGCTGGTGGTTTTGATATTGAAAACGTGACAATTACAGGAACTGGCACTTCTGGCATTTCAAACATCAATGCTTCTGAGGCTGCTAACGAGGGTGCTACATTCAACCTTCTCGGTCAGAAAGTGGCAAGCAATGCCAAGGGTCTTGTTATCAAGAACGGAAAAAAGTTCATCAACAAGTAATTTCGTTTTCCCTTGCAGGACTTCGTTCCTGCAAGTCGCAAAAAATATAAGGTCTTCTGTTTCGGCAGAAGACCTTTTTTATATCTCGGTTCGGTGTCATGTTGATTCAGGAGGCGTAAAGCGATAAGGCTCCTGGTATCTCTTCCTGCGCTATCAATCAGCACAAATTAATCAAGTCGAAATACATGATGCGGGTATTTAATGAGGAATCAGGTTTTAATCTTCTGTATTGTTTTTCTTGTTCTTCATTACTAAACATCATCTTGAAACCATTCGACTCATAAAACTTTATAGTAAAAGGATTATTGTAGGCGTCAACTAATACAAAACGGCAACCCGTTTTATTGTTTGGTTCAACAAACCAATACTTGATAAAGTTTATGATTTCACTACCAACATGCTTCGAATGAATTTTCTTATTAACCCCTAAACGTCCAATCAAGACAGCAGGATAATTACGACAAGTTTTCTGATAAGGTATATCATGCTCAATTTTCTTCTTGCGTGCATTAGGTAAATCGTCAACTCTTATACTGGCATTGGAAATTGTAAACGCTGCAATTGTATCTTCTTCCAATGAACGAAGCTTATACAAATAGGTTTTACCAAGCAACTGCTGATAGTAAGCAAAACTATCATTAGCAAAAAAATCATCTAAGTCTGCATCTCCACAAGTAAAATCACCTAAATCGGCTAACGTTTCCATGCGACAGAGCTTGCAGTTCTCGCTCAAGAACCCCATATCTATAGATTTGAATGTGACAATATCTCTTTTACCAAATTCATACCTTTCTCATAACTCGAACGTCGGGGTGTATTATTCTTTTTACGTTCAAGCATGTTCTGATATGCTTTGGTTGCCTGAGCCTCAAATTTCTCAGCCACGTCACCAGTTAAGACTGGAATAGTTGTAATTTCTAATGCCATAAAAATCCTCCTTAATTTATCTATTAATTATCTTATCGGCAAAAGTAGCAATTATTATCGAAACAACAAAACTTTTAGTAAGAAAAGTGACAAAAAGCAGTGTGTGAGGACGCAACGAAATAAAAAAAGCCTCCTTGCTGGTAGGATAGACTTACCAACAAGGAGGCTTAGCTGCGTAAGAGTAACGATGCTCTTGATAGAAAAATTACTTCTGTACGAACTTCTTGCCAGCCTTAATGACTACACCCTTGTATGCCTTACCTACCTTCTGACCTGCGAGGTTGAATGCAGGAGCATTCTCCAGTGTTGCATCGGTTGTGATGTTGTTGATGCCAGTGGTTACACCATTCAAAGAGTAGAGTTGATTATTCTTATCAAGTTCGTAGGTTTCGCCGTATTTCTTCAACTGACCCTTTACGATGACTACGTCACCCACTTTGAGTTGGTCAGCAGATGTGAAATCAGCTCCCTCTAAGTATTTTCCGCTGTAAACATTCAGTTCGTTTGTAGCTTCGCCATCATCTGAAATGTTGTATGTCAAGCTTTTATATTGGGTGTTGAGTGTACCTACACTTGAGATAATACCCTTTACATAAACTTCAGTAGATAAACCTTTACCTGCGTCAATCAGCTGTTTTGCCTTTGCTACAGTATAAGCTGTCTCAGGAGTGTTTGAAATGTCAACGATGATAGGAGCATCACCTGCCTTGTAATATTCAACAGTTTTTACGGTAACTAAACCATTAGTTCCCGCATCTTTTTTGCAATCGAATATCAGTTTGTAATAGCAGTTTTCTTTTGGTGTTTTAATTGTGAATACGGCATCTCCTGCTACCAACTTTTCGAGGTTGACTGTCTCTAAAATAGTATTGCCTTCTTTGTCTGATGTAACTTCAAGTTTGATAGAATTGACGGAAGTAGCTTTGATGTTATCAATATTAACCACAACAGAAGAAATGGCTTTATCAATAGCAAAATCAGTAGTAATGGTTCCTACAAATGCACCTTTCTTTCCACCACATTTTATAAATGTCCAATTGTTATTCCAATTATTATTGTTGAAATTTACAATTGACCATGAGTCAGTACCAATCTTGGCTGTCCATGTCTTGTTGTAACCACTTATTCCGTTGGTGGCTTTGTCGTCGTCAGGGAATGTCAATGTCTTGTAAGCCTGTCCAAAGCTGACATTAGCAATAAATGCCAACACAGCGATCATTGAAATGCGTAAAATTTTATTCATAAACGTAAGATTTAAAAGATTAATTAATGTTTTATTTAACTCTTAGGTGAAGAAAGTGCAAACGAGCGCAATGAAAGACAACTTTCTGATTGCCGATTGCTCTTATCTTCTTTTGCAAAGTTAGTAAAAAATTAGATAGGTTGTTCTAAAAAAGGCATTAAATTTCGATTAAAATGCAAAAAGGTCGAAAAAAGGACATAAAACATCCCTTTTTCGACCATGAACGATAGGCTTTTCTTTATTTAATTATTTTGTCTGTTGCGGTTTTGCCATTGCTGTAGGTTATCTTTCTGATACTGATACCTTTTGCTGGGGCATTGAGACGAGAGCCGTTGAGGGCATAATACGTGATGGAAGCCACTTCGCCTTTGTCGACAACCGTCTGGCTGATGCCTGTAGATATCGTAGCAGGATAATATTCATCGACCGCATTGAGGGCATCAGCATTTTCTGACTTCATGATGTTCTCTACCAGTGAGTTGGCATAGACTTCGATGTTGGTATAGTAATCCTTAGCGTCGAGCGAGTAGGTGAGGGCATCACTTGCATCGTTAGGATTCAGACCGTTGGCCTTTTCCCATTCATCAGGAATACCATCCTTGTCGGTGTCGAATCCAGCAGGACGAGAGCCTGTGCCGAAGTTGGCTTCCGTATAACCATTTACGTCTGACACCTTATCTATAATACCAGGCGACTTGGTGATGCTTCCCGTATATTTGGCCGTACCAGTCTTGGCTTCTTCCATGTATCGTGCATCTATTTCGTCGCGATAGAGGGATGCTCCTACATAGGCTAAAACTTTTTCGTATGCTTCAGCAGCAGAGTGGGTGGTTACTTGTCCCGTTGGAGCAGGTTGGTCCATCTTGATTTTTACGCACGACTTGCCACTGATAGTGGTATGAGCCACAGCATCGCCATAGAAGTTCTTGGCATCCGGACTATAGTATTCGCCGTTCAGGCTTGGAATACCCTTGTCGTAGCTTATGCCCTTCCAGTCTTTGTTTTCCGTCTTCTGACCTTTCGTGGTTTCTGTCGTATTACCATAGATGTAATAACGGCTGGTCATGTCGTATAACTCAGTATGGTTTTTGTCGGAGTTGTCTTTGGTAGAAAGCGTTACCAGTGTGATACGGTCTTGGCTTCCTCGCTCTTTACCTGTGCTCACATCTACTTTGAGTCCATTCAAAGTTGTACCTTTCAAACTATGGCTGGGACCAGCCTTGTAGTAGTTGTTGACGATATTGATCTGCCCACCACCAGGACCGCCATAGCAGGTGCCTTGAGCATTATACATCACGCAGTTGCGGAAATCGACGTTCTCAGCCTGTACGGTGTTCTGCCACTTATAGGTGCTGTATTCCTTGTTGTCGGTATAGCCCGTCCAACCATATCGTGCACCATTGAATCGGGGACCACGGTTCATGAGATGAGCTACGAAGTTGTGATGGAAACTTGCCAACTTACCACCCCAGATGCCGCCATAGCCATGAGCACCCTTGGAGTGACCAGGGTTGGTGAGGCTCTCTGCCACGGTACACCACTGCATGGTGAAATTGTTGTTGTCGTAGAAGGAAGCCACCTCATCG
>OJMJ01000507.1_pt1 | contig 19200 bp, 19 predicted proteins | sample 1597181 | NCBI WGS metagenome assembly OJMJ01 (sample SAMEA2452126, study PRJEB22498) | human gut metagenome | biome: human feces; feature: human gut; material: feces | place: Australia | collected 2012
TGCCTTGTGGCAGATGGGCGTCTGGATGGATAAGGGCTTTGAGGTACAGCATGTGGATATACCAATCCGGCAGGAGACAATCGAAATCTGCGAGTTCTTCAATATCAATCCGTATCTGCTTGATGCAACCGGTTGCCTGTTTGTAGTCGTGGAAGATGGAGAGAAGCTGGTGGAATATCTGACAGAGCAGGAAATGGAAGCCGCCGTGATCGGTGTTGTGACAGAGAAAAAAGAGAAGCTGATCGTGGTAAATGAACTGGAACACCGATGTCTGTCTCCGGTAAATGGGGATGAGATACATAAAGTGTTGTGATGGATTAAATAGAAACGCAGGTGATGAAAAGTCACCTGCGTTTGTTCTGGTCGCTTTCGTTGTTGATTAGAATGTTTTTTGAAGAAAATCGGCGTAAGTTTTGTAAATCTTGTAATATTCGGTTCCCTTTTCTTGACCATATTTTCCGACAAAAAGCTTATTTATTTCTTTAAGACTTGCTTTTTGAGGATATAGTTTCTTTAAAAAGTCATCGTTAAGATATACTCCATTTTTGGAATATATGATATTCAAAAATTTACGATATTTTGTTTTCTTTTGCCAATTAACAGTAGGAATTTCATAAGATGGAAGTTTGACCATCTCGTAGATTTCTTTTCCAATCGTGTCGCCATATATTGCTTTGAGCATATTGTGAAGGGCAGATAAGTTACTTTTCCCGATGCAGGATAGCAGAACATCTAACTGAACTTCGTCAATATATGTCAATGCCGATATTTGGTTGGATTCTTCTTTGGTAGTATGTTCAGTAACATTTTCAAAAACCTCTGTAGTATCATTACGCTCAGTATTAGAACTCTCCGGAGAAATGGAATCAGGCTCTAAAATTTCAGACATAGATACTGTAGCCGGCTCTTCTGAAATCAGTGTATGGAAGATAGAAGGTGCTTTACGACAGACGTGAAATCCGCGTTCAGACCAAAAATGAACCACACTGTCAAACCCTTTATCTTTTGAAACGATAATAAGATTATCATCTGGATTTTTAACAGTAAGCGAACCAAGGTAAGTTACTAATTGAAAATCCAGAGAATTATCAGTTCCATTCTCACAGAGGATAAATTCCGGTTCAACTGGAGAATGTTTCAAAAGAATTAAGTTCTCATAGGACATATTTGGAGATTTGTTTGAGTAAAATACAAGAATTATATCATCTTCGTTTAAATAATCGAATAACTTAATCCATGCATCCCCAACATTCTCACTATCCACAAAAAATATATTTTTCATGATTACCTCATATGACCAGAACATAGGTAGTATAGCATAATTGCGCCCATATTAAAATATTTGATTATTCTTAAAAAATCTGTAAAATGATAGAAAACAGGATTGCATATAGGAAAATAAGAATATGGTAAGAAAGGATTGAGAACATACATAAGGATGTTGGGAAATAAAAAAGGAAAACAATTAAATAAATATGTACCGGACTATGTGTTATATGATCTGGAGACAACCGGAATTTCTGCAAACTACGATGAGGTAATTGAAATCTCAGCCGTGAAGGTGCGCGGCGGTAAAATCATCGATGAATTCAGTACACTTGTTAATCCGGGACGAACGATTCCGTATGGTGCGAGCGCGGTCAATCACATCTATGATGAGATGGTGGCAGATGCACCGGAGTTTGAGGAAGTGTTACCGCTGTTCCTTGCATTTATCGGAAATGATATTCTGGTTGGACATAATATTGCGGCGTTTGATATGAAGTTTCTGTATCGGGACTTTGAGAAATATATGGGATTGATACTTCCAAATGATTTCGTGGATACATTGCGCCTTGCAAAAATCGTATTTCCGGATTGGAAGCATCGGAGACTGGGTGATCTTGCGAACTATTATGGCATCTCTACGGTGGGTGCACACCGCGCATTGACAGATTGTAAGATGAACCAGAAGGTATTTGAATTACTTGGAAAAGAGTTGTCCGGGGAAGGAACGATGGATGTACGTCAGAATGTCAAGACCTGTCCGAAATGTGGAATGATGATGGTAAAACGAAAAGGAAAATTCGGCGAGTTCTGGGGGTGCAAGGGATTTCCGGATTGCCGGTATACGGAGAATATCTAAGGGGAAACAGCAGGTTGCTTTTATCGTAAGCGGTTGTCTGTTAAGATAGCATCATGTTGGACAACCGAGAAGATTGATTTGTCAGTGCTGTGGCATGCCGCTCGAAGATGAGATTATCGGGCATGACCGGGATGGGGCAATGAATGAATCGTATTGCAAATGGTGCTATGCAGATGGCATGTATACATACAGTAATATGGATGATCTGATCGATGTTGCAGTCAAGCATATGGTGACGGATGAATTCCCGGAGAAACAGGCGCGGGAATATATGAAGGATTTGCTCCCGAAGTTAGACTATTGGAAGCGGTACGATGAACTGAGCGATGGCGGACAGTTCGATGAATTCAAACATCAGTTGATAAAAGAGATTAACGATCTTCACATCGAAGGATTATATAAGAAACGGTAATGATGAATAGAAGTGTTAGTGAAGAGCCGAGTGATCGGCTCTTTTTTGCATTTCATCTATAAAAGATAGAATTATGATACAATCCAATGTAAAATATAAAAATACATAAAATGTAGGAATATGTATGGATATGATGCGGGGTAAAAGGCAGATTTCCATGCATCCGATATCAGAGAAGCGAATGTAGAAACAGGGAGGGATTTACAGATGAAGAAGAAATTACTGACTGTAATGATGGCTGTGATGATGACATTTTCGTTATCCGGCTGTGGCAATGACGTCATCGTGGATGTCGTGACAAACGATGTAGAAAACGGAAGCAATCAGGCAGATACTTCTAACTCGGGAACGGCGCAGGGAGAACAGACAGCGTCGGCAGAGGTGGCAGAGACCAATCCGGCAGGACTTAAGACGATCCCGTTAGAGGATGTCAAGATCGGTGTGTTGTATATCGGCAGTGCATCCGATACATCGGGATATACGTATGCACACGAGCTTGGAATTCAGGGTATGGTTTCAAATCTCGGACTTAAGGAAGATCAGGTTGTACGCAAGGAATCGATAGACGATGGCGATGATGTAGCAATCAAAAAAGCGTTGGATGAATGTATGGATGAAGGCTGCAACATTGTATTTGCAACGAGCTGGGGTTACATGGAAGAGACCGCGGCATATGCGGAGAAGTATCCGGATGTTTATTTTGCACACGGAACCGGATACATGAGCAATGGAAGCAATTTTACAAATTATTTCGGAAGAATCTATCAGGCGAGATATCTGTCCGGTCTGGTAGCGGGCATGAAGACGAAAAGTAATTTAATCGGATATGTATCTGCAATGGGCAGCGACAACAGTGAGTGTACCGGTGGTATTGATGCATTTGCAATGGGTGTCGAGGAAGTCAATCCGGATGCCAAGGTGCTGGCACAGCATGTAGATACGACAGCTCCCCAGACTGCATCCGAGGAAAACGGAACATGGGCGATTGGATATAATTCCGATATGAGTAAAGAGACACCGGATGCAACGCTGACATCGGTTATCTGGAACTGGAGTGCGTATTACACCTCCTATGTAAATAGTATCGTCAATGCGACATATGACGGTTCGAATTATTATGGCGGTATGGACGAAAGTCTGGTCGGGCTGACAGGATTATCTTCTCTGTGCGAGGATGGAACACAGGAGAAAGTAAATGAGATGCAGCAGAAGATTTTGTCCGGCGAATTCGGCGTGTTTGACGGAGAAATCCTTACCAACGATGGAACTGTGATCGGAGAAGAGGGAAAGACGCTGGATGATGCGACGATTACCGGTAAGATCAACTGGTATTATCACAATGTGGAAGTCGTAGACTGGAAATAGGGGGGATAGCCGTGAAAATATTTCGCAATTTGAAGCTGCAGTACAAGATGCTTATACTGGCTATCATTCCGGTACTCGTCATGGGTATTGTAGCGATTCTCATTAGTAATACAGTCGTGAAAAATAAACTGCTGGACGATGCCAAGCAGAAGCTGAAAGCGACATCGAATGCCGTGCTTGCGGCGTATGATCAGAATGCCGGAGATTATTTTGTAAATGCGACCGGGGATGTGTGGAAGGGTGCTTACAACGTATCGCTGTCTACGCCTTTTATCGATGATATTGCTGCAAAAACCGGGATTGAGGTTACATTCTTTTACAACGATAAAAGACTTGTTACATCGTTAAAGGATGCGGACGGGAAGCGGATCCTTGGTTCTACGGCAGGTGATTTCCTTGTGGAAAATGTCCTGCAGGATGGTAATGAGGTGTTTACCAATCGTGTGCTGGTAGATGGTACTTTCTATTTTGGATATTATGTACCGGTGCACCAGAATAACAGTGATGAGATCATCGGTATGGTTTTCGCCGGAATGCCGGTCAAGGAGATATATGCGAGCCTGAATCTGATTACCATGATTTTTACAGTAGCAATCCTTGTTATACTGGTAATCGCGGTCATCGGATGTCTGCTTGTTTCCAGAGGAATTGCAAAGAGTATCCGGAACAGTATGGACGTGGTAAAACAGATTTCGGAAGGCAATCTGAATGTTGAGATCGAGCAGAGTATGTTGGATAGAAAAGATGAGGCGGGAGCCTTGTCATGTAATACGCAGACACTTATCGATAACCTCTCTGCGATGATTGGCAAGATCAGCAATAATACCATGACTTTGAATGCATCTTCCGAGGAGATGAATGCAGCTGCCGGACAGGCAATGCAGTTGGAAATATCAACGATGATCTGCACAATATGCTGACCGGAGCTGTCGAGCAGACCGGCAATGCACAGAATATCAAGAACAGCATTCACAATATGAATATCCATCTCGAAAAGACACTCGGGGAAGTGGATCACCTTTCCGATGAGACAAAAGCGATGCTTGACGCCAGAAATGACGTGGATAAATCGTTGAACCAGCTCGATGCTTCGAACCAGGATGTTATGACCGAGGTTGAGAACATCCAGAAGCAGACGCAGCAGAATAATGAATCCGTGGAAAAAATCATTGCCGCAGTTAGTTACATCTCCGATATTGCAGATCAGACAAACCTTTTATCTCTGAATGCATCGATTGAAGCAGCCAGGGCGGGTGAAACCGGTAAAGGCTTTGCTGTAGTCGCAGAAGAGATTGGCAAGCTTGCTAATCAGAGCAACGAAGCATCGACAGAAATATCCGAGCTGGTGAATCTGTTAAGCTATAATTCCAGCCAGACAATGGAGATTATGGACAGCGTACAGGATGCTATGAATGATCAGACGAAGAAGCTGGTTGAAACTGCCAATATATTCAAACAGTTACAGGAGCATGTATCCCACGTCGCAGATGGTGTGGATGTCATTCGTGATGCAACTGTACAGTTAGGCAAAGAAACCGATGAGATCGGAAAAGATATCAAGAACTTAAGCGATATCGCACAGAGAAATGAGGATACGGTTAAGGGAACGATTTCCTTTAGTGATGAGGTGCTTGGCACTGTAAACAGTGTGACCGAGATGTCGACGGAAGTCAGCTCATCCGCCAATGATATGGCAGGCGTGGTGTCACATTTCCGTATGTAAGAAGTAAGAATATAAATAGAAAAAGAATGCAGAAGCGTTGGTTCGGAAACGAACCGGCGCTTTTTTGCGTGGTGAGCGAGAATGATTCTTTGGTTGGTATGTTCCAGGAGGGAGAAAATAATGTTTCGCGTTTAAGAAGAATGGTTAGATATTTTATTGACATTCTATCAATTGATACGGTATACTATCAATTGATAGAATACTTGCGAAGGAGTGGTAGCAATCAAACTGCATATTCATTCAGATAAGAAAGTTGTTAAGATATTTCTTGAAGAACTTAAGGAAATATTGAATGCAGATGATTTCAATATAGAGAGAAATATGATAATTGTAAAATCAAGTAAAGACGAGATAGAGTATTCAACAAGTTATGCAATGCTTGATTTGGAATATGATTCGTTTGATGTCGTTGAAAGGCTCAAGGAATTAACCATTTCGGAATATTCGGAGACACTTGTGGACAGAGATGATGATAACCCGCCTTTATTATTTGTATTCGGTAAAGATATTAACAATAAATTGATATACATAAAGCTAAAAATTAAGGAGGAAATAACTAAAAAAATATTATGTTTGTCGTTCCATTACGCAAAACATGATATGGAGTTCCCATATAAATAATGAAAACAAAAATGAAAGGGGATATAGGGATGAATACAGGTAATCTTATTAGAAAAAATAAAATAGAGTGTCCGCTCTGTGGTAAGGTTCATGATGTTGAAGAACGGACACGTATTGCGAAGATAATTATCAAGGGCGAGAGAGTTGATTATGTAGAAAATTATTATTTTTGTTCCAATTGCGATGATGGTGAAAATGAATTTACAAATGGAAAAATGGAAAATGAAAATTTGTTGAGGGCGCGAAATGCATATAGGACGGAACATGATTTATTAACCTCTGATGGGATAATTGCAATAAGAGAGAATTATGGATTGTCACAAGTGGATCTGGCGAAATTATTGGGATGGGGAGAAGCAACCATTTCCAGATATGAGAGTAAGGCAATTCAAGATGATGCATATGACAATATGCTCAGGATTATCAAAGATAATCCGTTGGTTACATTGGAAATGCTTCAGAAAAATGGTGAACAATTTACAGAAAATAAGAAGCAAAGTATAAAGCAAAAGATAATGGAAAGCCTGGATGAAGATGGAAGAGAATATCTTCAAAGACAGTGCTTGGAAAGTGAGTATGTAAATTATCAGGAACCGTGTGATGCAAATGGATATAAATTATTGGATATAGATAAGCTTGAGGCGGTTGTTTCCTATTTTGCAAAACGAGTTCATAATTTATATAAAGTAAAATTAATGAAGATGTTATGGTATGCAGATTCGCTAAGCTTTAAGCGAAGGGGTGTTTCTATGATGGGATTGGTATATAGCCATGAACCAATGGGAGCATTGCCGATAGGACATTATAAAATTGTTGGACTTGAAAATATAAAGATGCAGGAGGAGGAAGGATATGAAAATACAGCATATCATTTTCTTCCTAATGATGCCATTGATACAAGCTGCTTGTCAGATGAAGATATAGATATTCTGGATAAGGTAGTAGATAAATTTGATTCGTTTACAGCAAAGGAAATCGTTCAATATATGCATCAAGAAATAGCATATACAAAGACGAAGGAGAAGGAAATTATCCCTTTTAGCTTAGCAAAGAAAATAAAAGAATTTTGAGGTGGGTGCTGTTTATTGCAAAAACAATACAGATGTATTGAAATAGAAATGACTTGACATTGTAATTAAATAATAAATGGAAGTGAGGTGCTGAACATGGCTGGTACAATTCAGGTAAGAGTAGATGATGAGTTAAAGAGTAAATCAGATGCACTATTTAAGGATTTAGGAACAGATACAACAACAGCAATCAGAATGTTTTTAACTCAGGCAGTTGTGACAAATGGATTTCCTTTTGAAATAAAAAGGCAGACAGAATCAAATCCATATTCACCTATGACGGAGACAGGAATGTTTGCAAAATTGGAAAAGTCCAGAAAACAGGAAATGTTCAGAGATGCGGATCTTGTGATTTCTGATATGAGGTCAAAGTACGGATTATAAGATAGTTTTGATGCAAGATGCAGTGGAAGATCTTGATAGATTCATCACATATTGTTTTGAGTATTGAAGGGGTGCAATTATTGGAAGAAAGATTAAATAATCAAGAAGATGTTAGCATTGAAAGCATTACAAGAATATATGTCATTGAATATTTACGCTTTCAGATTAATAAACACTTGTAGGGTTAGGTGTAGGAGGTGAAAATGACTAATTATGGCTAGAGGACTATTATTAGGTAATGGAATTAATTCACGTCTATGTATATGGGATTTATCTGTAAAAAACATTGCTGAAAGATTTAAAAAGAACGCATTAGTTTATTCAATTATAATTAATAATATTTTTGGTGTACAAATAGAAGAAGATTTTTTAAACTATTCAGAGATGACAATAAGTGAGTTAGGAATAGAGACATTAGCGGGACTTTTGTACAAGTATATAAAAGAAAATAAAAATCGGAGTTGGACAGATAACGACGAATACAGATTGCAAGATTTAATAACATGCATTTGTATAACATCAATTTTTTATGATAAGTATGGTAAAATTGGACAAGTATATGATAGAAGTAAGATGCCGTATATAGAGAATTATGATTACATATTTACGTTGAATTATATTGAATTTTGGGATAAAGAACAGAGATGTATTCATTTACATGGAAAAGTTGATTTATCAAAACTTGATAACGTGAACGATGCAATACTTGTTAGTTCCGAAAGGATGAATTTAGCAGAATATGCAAGGGCTGTCGACTATATAAGAAGAACAAATAATGTAATAGAGTTTTATCCTAATGATTTAGTATTTTCACCAAGTGATGTGAAAAAAGATAAATTAATCTGTGTAATAGGTGTATATCCTTCTGACAAATTGTATCCTGCAGAAGATTTGTTTTTATATAGACCAAAAGAATTATATGTAGAACTAGATTCAGTAGATGAACTTGATGTTTTTGGAATGTCACCATTTGGAGATGAAAGTATTATTGAAAAGATAAATGGGAAAAAATCAGTTCGCGTTTTTGTTTATAACAAAGATAAAAATGATGAGACGAAAGTGTGGAAAAGTAAGTTGAAATGTAATTATGAGTTGTTGGATTCAAGTGATATGAAGTAGTAATATGTTTTTTGCTACAATTTGCATTTTTACATACATTTTCATTGAAAGGTGTAAATGCTCTGGAGACCTTACAAAACCTAGCAAAACTGCGAGGTATTTATCAAATATGAAGGAGAAAATTTTATGATAGAAATACTTTTCATTTGCCACGGTACTCCAGTTTTATGATAATGCATATCTTTGCAGACTGGGGCAACACCGGGCAGAATATGGCGGAAAGCCTTGGAATTACTACGGTTTAGACTACTAAGACTCATGGGCGGAATCGGGATAAAGTCAAAGGTGTGGGGAGAAATCCTTAGTAGTAATGGACTACTAAGCGATGGCGCATATATAAAACTTTGAACGTAAAAAGCCACAATCGTTGGTAGTAAGACTGCCGGGCTTGTGGCTTTATATTTTTGCGTGTAGAAATGTATTGTAAATGTTGCACACAAATGATAAAATTTGTTAAGATACGAGGAGGGTAAGAAAATGAATAAAACTATTTCAATGAGTATTCGTGTGAGCGAGGAGGAACTTGATAAATTAAAACAAGCAGCAAGATTGGAAGCGTACGCTTCGTATAGTGAATTTATAAGGAGAACTGCGTTGATTGAAGCAGAGAAAGTAATAAAGAAAAAAGCTACAGAAGAGGTGCGATATGATAAATAAAAAGAATTTAGAGGATGTGTTAAAGTTCCTAAATTTTTACAAAAAAGGAAATAGTTATATAAAACACTATGATGGTTACTCTTGTGATATGATTGTGGATTTCAAGAATGAAAAATTGGTTTTTCCCGTTCAGATTGAGGGCAGAGAGAGAAATGATGGATTTGATAAACCTGAGAATTTTGTTGTTTTTGAATGTGTTGATAATTTGTTAGTTAAAGGATATAGACCAGAACACATTGAATTGGAGAAAGTCTGGCCTTTAGGACATGATGCAAAAAGTGGTAGAGCGGATATTTGTGTATATGATGAGAATCATGAAAATATGTTATTTATCATTGAATGTAAGACATTTGGAAAGGAATATTCAAAGGCGTATGGGGATACAAATGCTGATGGTGGTCAGTTGTTTTCATATTGGCAACAAGAAAATGCAACAAAGTGGCTTGCTTTGTATACATCAGATTTAGATGGAAATAAAATCGTACGCAACTGTCAGGTTATAAACTGTTCAGATGATCCTAATATTATTCAATTAGCAAAAAAGGATAAAAGTGTAAAACTATATTCTAATGCACATACCGCTTCAGAAAAACATGAAGTATGGAAGGAAACATATGGTGGGCAGTGGCTTGATAATCTGATTTTTGGGAGTGACTCTGTTGCATATAAAATTGGAGTAAAACCGTTATATAAGAAGGAGTTAAAAGATTTTGCACCAGAAGATAAGATAGTTAATAAATTTGAAGAAATATTAAGGCATAATAATGTTAGCGATAAAGAGAATGCGTTTAATAGATTGGTCGCACTATTTATTTGTAAACTTGTTGATGAAATACAGAAGACAGATGATGACATTGTTGATTTCCAATATAAGATTGGCACAGATACATACGAGACACTTCAGGATCGTCTACAGAAACTTCATAAAGAGGGTATGGAAAAGTTTATGAAGGAAGAGATTTTTTATGTTTCTGATGATTATGCTGAAAAACTGGTTTGCCAGTATACAGGACAAAAGCGCGAAAAAATGATAGAGGATTTGAAAAGTACATTACATATTCTAAAATTCTATACAAATAATGATTTTGCGTTTAAGGATGTTCACAACGAGGAACTTTTTTACCAGAATGGGCGCATTCTGGTTGAAGTTGTTCAGTTGTTCCAAGGTTATAGGATTATCGGTTCAAATAACCTTCAATTCTTAGGTGATTTGTTTGAAAAGTTATTGAATAAAGGTTTCAAACAAAATGAAGGACAATTTTTTACTCCGGTACCAATTGCACGATTTATTTGGAATAGCTTGCCAGTGAAGGAAAAAATGATTTTAGATGGGAAAGTAATGATTCCTAAGATAATAGATTATTCTTGCGGAGCAGGACATTTTTTAACAGAAGCAGTAGAAATAATTAAAGATGTATTAAATTCTGTTCCTGATATAGATGATATAGATTCAAACTGGATTGAACATAGCATATATGGGATTGAGAAAGATTATCGTTTGGCGAGAGTGTCAAAAATTTCACTTTTCATGCATGGTGCTGGAGGCGGAAATATAATATTTGGAGATGGATTGGATAATTACACTGATAAGGGAATATCAAATGCACAATTTGAATTTCTAGTAGCAAATCCACCATATTCTGTTTCAGCATTCAAGCAGCATATGAAATTGAATGATAATGATCTGACGATTGTCGATAAAATATCGAATGATGGTTCGGAAATTGAAACATTATTTATTGAAAGAACTGCACAACTTGTAAAACCTGAGGGGGTAGCAGCTGTTATTCTTCCCGCTAGCATTTTACTAAATGAAACTTCAAATAGTTATATTGCTGCTAGAGAATCGTTACTAAAAAATTTTGAGATAAAATCTATAGTAAGATTGGCAAGTAAAACATTTGGAGAGACTCAAACAAATACTATTATCCTATTCTTAAAGAAATGCGATGAGCCACCTAAAAGAAGTGATATGTTATATGATAGCGTAGATGCCATCTTTAATGTGGAGGATATAGATGACTGGGAAGATTCGGATATTATTTGTGGTTATATAGATAAAATTGGAATAGATAGAGAAGAATATTACAATTTTATAAAAGAAAAAATAGAATATGGTGATGTAGACAAAAATTCATATTTCAAAATGTATGAAAAAGAGTTTGCTAAGCAGACATTTGTAAAAAATAAAGTAAAACAAAAAGGTTTTAAGAATCTTTCGGATACAGAGAAAAAACAGTGGTTTACGCAATCTTTTTATAAATGGGCAAAGAATATTGAACGTGAGAAAGTATACTATTTTGGATTAGTATATATGCAAACAACACTGGTTGTAACAGCACCTAAAGATAAAAAGAAACAAGTTAAGTTCCTTGGTTATGATTGGAGTAAACGTAAAGGACAAGAAGGCATTCAACCTTTGAAAAATGGAGGATATTTATATTCAGAAACAGATAGAGATGCGGCTGATAAAATAGCACATCTTATTAAAGCTTCGTTTAAAAACGAAATGCTTTCAGTAAAGTCATTGGATGCATATTATACATATGTAAACCTGCATGAGATGTTTGATTTTGACAAATTTAACTTTTCAAAGGCAATCAATACTAACGTAAATAGAAAAATCCAAATTGATAGTAAATATACTGTAAAAAGACTAGGAGCTTGTTGTGAGAAACCAACATATGGAGCAAGTGTAAGTGCTATAGAAGGAGATAAAGAAACAGATTATAGGTATATAAGAATAACAGATATTTCAGAGGATGGGTTCTTAAATGATAATTGGATGACAGCGGAGAATATTGAGGAACAATATGTGTTACACGATGGAGATTTTCTGTTCGCAAGGACAGGAGCGACTGCTGGAAAAACATATTTATATAAGGATTCTGACGGAAAAGCAATCTATGCAGGATATCTAATTCGTTTTAGGACTAATGATGAACTTTTACCAGAATATTTAGATATTTATACAAGAACTCATTACTATCTTGATTGGGTTGAGGAATACAAGAAAGTAAATGAAAGGCCAAGCTTAAACGCTAATATCTTTAGTGATGTTTTACTGCCTGTGCCACCTGTAGATGTTCAACAGCAAATCGTAGATGGATGTAAGGTGTTTAATGATGAATACATAGAACTTCATAGCCAACAACAGCAAATTGAAATGAACATTTTTCAGTTATTCAATGGAGCACAGGAAGGTGCGCAATATGAATATAAACTAGCTATAGATTCCGATTTTGAAATTGGTATTGGAAAGCGAGTAGTTCAGTCAGAATTGGATGATAAAGGAAAAATGTTTGTTTATAGTGCAAATGTGAACGAACCAGTAGGTAAAATCACAAGAGAGAGTATTTTAGATAATTTTGATGTGCCTTCAGTGTTGTGGGGAATTGACGGAGATTGGATGGTAAACTTTGTTGATGCGAAAATACCATTTTATCCAACTGATCATTGTGGATACATTCGTGTGAAGAATGAGAAAATTAATCCAGAATATTTTTCGATGGTGCTAGAAAAAGAAGGAATTATGGTTGGATTTGATAGAACTAATAGAGCTTCTATAGAACGTATAAGTGCTTTAGTTGTTAAAGTTCCAGATATTTCAATACAGAATGATATTGTTTCAAAATGTCGTAAATATAAGAAAGAAATGTCATCAATAAAAGAAAAGAAAATGAAGGTATTATTAAAGAAAGAGCGTGTGTTCGATGAACTGATAAAGTAGGAGGGGGTATCCAAATCTCCACGGTTCCTCTTCCTTAAGACCGATGTCCCCTTTCGTGCGAATTTTCGCAGAATTAAACCGGGGGGATACCCACCAAGGTCGTTTTATGTGAAAGCAAGCTGATTCTACGTGTAGCTTTTGAAAGGTATCTGCTTAACCATCCAGAGCTGAGGAGGCGGGGATAATGGCAAAGGCAGGAAGAGGGCAGACAAGGCGGGATTCCAAGCGTAGAGTATTAAGACCGGGAGAGAGTGTAAGAGCAGACGGAAAATATCAATATAAATATCACATTGATGGAAAACCACACTTCGTATACAGTTGGAAACTGGAACCTACGGATAAGTTGAAAAAGGGTAAAAAGCCATGTCTTTCCCTTCATGAGTTGGAAAAACAGGTAAATACAGATTTGGATTTGCTTGTAAATATCGTGGACGGACAGATGACTGTCTGTGAATTGGTAGACCGACATTTGAAAACAAAGACCGGAGTAAGGCAAAGCACGAAACAGGGATATGTTACAGTGCAGAGATTACTTGCAAAGGAAGCATTTGGCAAAAAGACGATACGAAGTGTGAAAACTTCCGATGCAAAGCTGTTCCTTATAAAATTGCAACAGGAAGATGGAAAAAGCTACAGTTCCATTCATACCATCCGGGGAGTGCTGCGACCAGCCTTTCAGATGGCGGTGGATGATGACATTCTGGTAAAGAATCCATTTGGATTTCAGCTTGCCGGAGTATTGGTAAATGATGCAGTTACAAGAGAGGCAATCACAAAAGAGCAGATGAGAAAGTTCCTAAAGTTTGTGCATGACGATGTGGTGTACTGTAAATACTATGAAGTGGTGTACATACTCTTTCATACGGGAATGCGAATATCGGAATTTTGTGGACTGACACTAAAGGATATTGATCTTGAGAACAGAACTGTAAATATCGACCATCAGTTGCAGAGAACATCAGATATGCGATATATCATAGAAACCACAAAGACGGATGCCGGAACTAGAGTATTGCCAATCACAGAGGATGTGTCACAGATGTTTCAGGCGATTATCGAGGATAGAAATGCACCGAAAGTGGAGAAAACCATAGACGGATATAGCGGATTTCTGTTTTACGATGATAATGGAATGCCACTTGTGGCAATGCATTGGCAGCATCGATTCAATCACATGGTCGGCAGATACAACGATACTTACCGGGTGCAGATGCCGAATATCACTCCTCATGTATGTAGGCATACCTATTGCTCGAATATGGCGAAATCGGGAATGAACCCGAAGACGCTTCAGTACCTCATGGGACATTCGGATATTAGTGTTACGATGAATGTGTACACGCATATCAATTTCGATGATGCAGAGGAAGAACTGAAACGAATGGAAGAATTCAGAAAAGCACAGGCAGAGATTGAAAAGAAAAACGATGCAAAAGCGGTATCGCAGAAAATGTTTAAAATAGTGTAGTATTGCTATACGGTAGAAACGCTCCGGGTTTATTGGGGCGTTTTTTCTATGGAAAAATGATGAGGGTGACGATATAATAAAAAGACTGAAAGAGAGAAAGTGGGGAATGACATGAAGATAAAGAAGCGAAATATAGAATTAGCTACAAGTGTAAGTATTATTATGCTTTTGGTATTAGCATATGTTCACTTTGCAGATGAAGAAGAATTGTTTCGTGTAGGAAATAGAATTGAGGAAATACTGCATATTTATACCAACATAAGCGTTGTGAAAATGCAATCTTTTATAGAGGTTGTTACATCCGGCGTATTAGGAAGTGCGCTTGTTGCACTGTTTTTTTATGTGCAAGATTATTATTGTGAACGGGAAAAGGAGTTGCACAATGCAATAGAACATATAAATGAATTTAGTAAGACTTATTCAGAAATTCCATTTTGTAGATACTTTGAAAATACGGATTATGCTAAATTGGCAAGAGATTATTATATAGAATATTATGATAATGAATTTCAGCTAGAAGTGAAAAAAACAGCGGATGATTATTTGAAAACAATTCCAAAGGCTGCTAGAAGAGTTTTGAAGGCTGAAATTAATAATAAAAAGTTTGGTGAGAGCTATGAAGCAAAAAGTAAATTAGAGAAGTATTTAACGGAGAAATTCAACGGAGTAGAAGCTGAAAGTTGTAAAGAATACATAGAAGCTGAATTAAAAACCATTATTAAGGAAATCGATTATAAAATGGAAAAAGCCATAAATGCTTATCAAGGAATTATGGAACTGGATATGTCAGAGTTTGAAAGTTTGGCTGACTCTGTAACAACATTTAAGAAATATGGCATTTTCAAGAAACGTTTTTTGAAAAAACACATGCTTGATATAGCAATATTTCCACATCTGCAAATTTCGATAAAGGATTTGGTAACGGAACAAAAGAGACATGTTAAGGTTCATAAAGGGGTGTATAATAAAGTGTTAGCTGCGTATATGGTTTGGGATGAGTATAAGTGTAACACAGAAAATGTTTTAAAGAGAATTGTGAGAATTTTAAAGCGTACACAAAAATACACATACTCTCAGTTTTCTATGCACAATTATTCTGAACTAAAAAAATATAATAAGAAAGAGTTATTGGTAATGCTTATGATTTTACAGAAAGCATTTTTGGGTACGGATACAGCACAAATTTTGCCAGAGTACGAGCCAATTTTGTTTTCTTATAATAAAGTTGTATATAATATTACAAATTTATCGAGAATATTATTATATGAATTAACGGAACGATATGAATATAGAGATATTCGCACTTTCGCGATGGTGAAAGATGCCTATGAAAAAAATCAACATATATGGAGTAATTCATATTCAGGTGAAGATTTAAATAGTGATTTTTTTCGAATATAGGGGCGGATATGCAAAAATCTTACATAGATGAAGAATGCATCTTGGGATGCTTGGAAAGATTGGTTGAAGAATATATAGAACAGGAAGATTATAAGTATAAATTTGATTTTTAGTTTTCAAATAATCATGAGGTTGAAACTTCTATTTTATCTAAAATGATTTTTATGAGATTACTAGAAATAGATAAAAGTAAAGTAAAATGCATTTTTTATCTACAATTAGGATTGATGAAACGAAAGTATCTTTTGATATAATGAACAATCCTAAAGCTTCAAAACGTGATTTTTATAGACTAGGAAGCATCGCAAAAAGAGTGGGTGCGAGTAATCTTTTTAAATGGGAAGAACTTAAATACACGATTGGGAATTTTGCACCGATACCCAATGCTCATAGGAAAGGTTTACGACATCTTCAATTTGTCCATAATAATAAAAATGAGAAATGGGATTTCTTATTAAGTTATTGTAAGGAATATTGGGATGATTACTCTTGTGATTTATATCCAACTTTTAGAGATTATATAATAAAAACGGCACAGCATTTGTATATTAAAGATGTATTGGAAGATTTTAAGTCAAATCTTAGGGGGCGGCAAATAGAGGATGTTAAAACAAATGAATTTGAAAATTGGGATAGCATATTAAGAGATAAAAGTAAAACGTGTGAACTAATTAGTTTTGGAGAAAAGACTACAAATATAGACAATATTGAAGAAATCATCGAACTAATATGCTTGTTGACTAAAACTAGGGGAAGGATGATAATTTCATTGTTAAAGAAGAAAAATCCTTAGTAGTAAGCCTTTTCCTTTTACTACTATTTCTACTACCAACAGGTAGTAACAACTTGCATGGTTCTGCTCTGATTTGCCACAATCACACATTTCAGAGCAAAAATACAAACAACAACAAAATTCCAGGAAACCCTTGAAAAACAGGGTATTTCCGGGCAAATTAAGGAGAAACGAAACTATGATAAAAATACTATTTATTTGCCACGGCAGTCTATAGTAAAATGGCTGAAACGTAGTAAAATAGGGCTTTTGAACAATCTGTGATTAAGTATTTACCTGTGATTTACTTATTTTCATTTTACGAATAAGTGAGAGGATTATTAAATTAAATGGAAGAGTACAAAAAACAAGTTATTGGAGATATTTTGCTTTCTATAAATACCTATGAGAAAGTTATTAAATTTGAAAAATACAGAGATATATTAGGAGATTGTAAGATTTACTTATTTGATGAGGAATATTCCAATCTAGGGAGTTCTTTTGGAAATTACCAATTAGGAATTTGCGGGATATATGGAGCAGGAGATTATACAAAGACATGGGTTATTGATTCATTTCATGATTTGAAGAAATCCTATCTACAAATAGGAAAAACATTAGATTTAGATTTGAATATTTTTACATATCTTAATAATATTATGCAGGGGCGTAATATGAAACTTAATAGAACAGAAATTGTGGATTATTTGAATTATATAAAATTAAAGGGTTTCCAATGTGGAATAACATCTGCACTCATGGAACGAGCTACAAAATATATGCCTTTGAATATTTTATCTGATATGTTAATTTCGTTTGTTAAGTTTGATAAAATAAGCTACGTGGATGAATCCAAATTAGATATATACTTAAATGAAGATGATTATGCATGGGCGAAGCAGATGTATGATATGGCGTTGGCGTTATCACAAGAGGAGTTAAAGCAATATGATATTATTTGTTGTTGCGTTATGAAAGCTTATTTGATAAAGAAGTGTGATTCTAGTTTGGGAGTGAATGAAAAAATAGACAAATTTATTTATTTTTGTTTGCATGACTTAAATTGCTATTTGGAAAAAGAAATTGTGTTGTTATCATTATACTTGAGTGATGATGAAAGAACAAAAAAGACATTTGAAAAATTGGAAAAGATTTCAAAAATTGAAGAAAATATATTGAATGTTTCATGGGATATTTACCATATAAGGCTTATAGAACAAATAATGTTATATGACAATATGAAGGAAAAAGAGAAAACAATTTTGTCATATTTTGCAACTGCTGATAAGGGTTTGATTGATGCAATGAATATAAATCCGCTTAAAGCATTTGTTATCATAGATAATTATCCGATCTCTTATCATAGTCTTAATATCGATGATGTTTGCAGAAATAATTGCATTTTAGAAGAGATTGATACTATGGAATCAATAAGACGAATAAAAATTAAAACTATAGATTTTAGAAGAATTAAACAACAACTTCAACTTGAAATACATGGATATCAAGATGAAATGAGAAGACTTTAAATGAGCTCATTGTTTTTAACCGGAATTGAAATTGCTGTTATAAAAAATTATTTTATAACGGAGGTTCGATTACATGGAAAGCAACAATGTAAATGTATACGGCTACATAAGGGTGTCAACAGAGGGACAGGTCAAACAGGGATATTCCCTAGCGGAGCAACGTGCAGAAATTGAAAAGTATTGCAGTTCCAAAAGTTACAACTTGATAGAGATTTTTAAGGACGAGGGTATTAGCGGAGCGAAAGCCAACGAGGACGAAATGAGTATTGAGCGTGACGGTCTGCTTGATATGCTTGCTTCATTGAAAGAAAATAAAATTCAATATATTGTTGTGCTGTCAACAAACCGTCTGTGGCGGTCAGACTTGGTAAAGGTTCTGTTACATAGAGAACTAAAAAAGAATAACGTGGATATTAAAGCCATTGACAGACCAAATTATTCAATCTACACGCAAAATCCAAACGAAATTTTTGTAAATGGGATGTTTGAACTTTTGGATGTGTATGAGCGATTGGAGATAGCATTGAAATTAAAGCGTGGCAGATTGCAGAAAGCTAAGGGCGGTGGATATGCAGGCGGTGGTGCTCCGTTCGGATATGAGTGCCTGCGTGGTGGTAAGAAATTATATGTAAATACAACAGAGGCAGGAGCGGTACGGAGAGTATTTGAGATTAAACAGAGTTTTCCCGATATGACTTTGAAAAAGATATCCGAGTTTATGAATATAGAGGGTTACAAAGGCAGAAATGGTGCTGACTTCAATCCCATGTGGTGCTAGAATATAAATAGTACAAGCCAAAATGAGAAATTCCAAATACACATAA
>OJMJ01000522.1_pt1 | contig 18792 bp, 16 predicted proteins | sample 1597181 | NCBI WGS metagenome assembly OJMJ01 (sample SAMEA2452126, study PRJEB22498) | human gut metagenome | biome: human feces; feature: human gut; material: feces | place: Australia | collected 2012
CCCAGGGTGTCGCTTCGCTTGCCCTGGGCTATGTGCTACATTGGGCTTTCAGCCCGTCCCTGCTAAATCCGAAAATTCAGTTAGTACATTAACCCATTTGCACATTTGCACATTAATCTTAACCAAGTTTTGCCATGCGAAAATGGAGAATTGAAGACTCTGAAGAACTTTACAATATAAAAGGCTGGGGGGTTAACTACTTCGGCATCAACGAAAAGGGACATGCTTACGTATCGCCACGCAAAGACGGCGTACAAGTAGACCTTAAAGAGGTGATTGACGACCTCAACTCACGCGACATCACAGCACCCGTATTGCTGCGCTTTCCCGACATACTCGACAATCGTATCGAAAAGACGTCTGACTGCTTTAACCAAGCTGCAAAAGAGTACGACTTTAAAGCGGAACACTTTATTATCTATCCTATTAAGGTGAACCAAATGCGTCCAGTGGTTGAAGAGATTATCAGCCACGGCAAGAAGTATAACCTCGGATTGGAAGCTGGCTCAAAGCCAGAGTTACACGCCGTGTTGGCCACCAACATGGACTCTGACAGTTTGATTATCTGTAATGGCCATAAGGACCAAAACTTTATTGAGTTGGCTCTCTTGGCACAAAAAATGGGTAAGCGCGTTTTCTTAGTAGTAGAGAAAATGCCCGAACTCATCACCATAGCTCGAACGGCTGAGAAGTTAGGCGTCCGTCCCAACCTCGGCATTCGCATTAAGTTGGCAGCCAGTGGCACGGGTAAGTGGCAAGAGAGTGGCGGTGATGCCTCAAAGTTTGGCTTAAACTCTTCAGAGCTGCTCGAAGCCTTACACAAGCTCGATGAGATGGGCATGCACGATTGCTTGAAGCTTATCCACTTTCACATCGGTTCGCAAATCACCAAAATCCGCCGTATATCAACAGCCTTGCGTGAGGCTGCACAATTCTACGTGCAATTACATGCTATGGGCTTTAATATTGAATTCGTTGATTGTGGTGGCGGCCTTGGTGTTGACTATGACGGAACGCGCTCAAGCAACTCTGAAAGTTCGGTCAATTATTCTATACAAGAGTATGTCAACGACTGCGTTTACACCTTTGTCGATGCAGCGAACAAAAACAATATTCCCCACCCCAACCTCATCACCGAAGGCGGCCGTTCGCTTACGGCACACCACTCTGTGCTCATTGTCGATGTGATGGAGTGTGTGAGTATGCCCCACATGAACGAGGATTTTCACCCAACGGAGCAAGACCACCAGTTGGTACATGACTTGACTGAAATATGGGATAAACTTTCGCCCCGCTCTATGCTTGAAGATTGGCACGACGCACAGGACATTCGCGACGAAGCGCTCGACCTATTCCGCCACGGCATTATCGACTTAAAGACGCGTGCACAGATCGAAAGCCTTTATTGGAGCATTACACGCGAGATAAGTGAGTTAGCTCATCATCAGAAGCACGTGCCTGACGAATTGCGCACGTTGGACAAGATGATGGCTGATAAGTACTTCTGCAATTTCTCGCTCTTCCAATCATTGCCCGACTCTTGGGGCATCGACCAATTGTTCCCCATTATGCCCATTGAGCGATTGAACGAGAAGCCCACCGTTTCGGCCACCTTGCAAGACATCACTTGCGACTCGGACGGTAAGATTAGTGCTTACGTCAACTACAACCAACAGACCTCCTATTTGCCACTGCACGCTTTTCGTGAAGGTGAGCACTATTATATAGGTGTATTCTTAGTAGGTGCTTATCAAGAAATCTTGGGCAATATGCACAACCTCTTTGGCGACACCAATGCCGTCCACGTTACAGTAGATGAGACGGGCTATAGCATCGACAAGACCATTGACGGTGAGACTGTAGCCGATGTACTTGAATACGTGCAGTATGACCCCAAGCGCCTTGTGCGTCGCCTTGAAGCGTGGGTAAGCAAAGCCGTAAAAGAAGAAAAGATTACCACCGAAGAAGGCAAAGAGTTTATCTCTAACTATCGCTCAGGCCTTTATGGTTACACCTATTTAGAATAAGTCATTACCTATCTGATCAGTTTAACATAACGCATACTGAATTGCGTTCTGTTAAACTGATCTTTTTTTTGATCTATAACGAATTGTGTAGGGGGGGATAAAAAGCTTTTAACGAACTGCAATTGGGACTCTACAAAAAGTTTCAGAATGCCCTAAATAAGCATTTGGACTTACGTATATTTTACCGATGACGTTTTTTGCCTTCATGTTTCATTTTTAGGTTTTAACCTATTGATAATCAATACATTCAAACAATGAAACATAGTATATTTATGTTTCATTTTTAGTTTCAATGTTTCATTCTAAAAACACTGTGGGAGAAAAACAAAAACACTGTGGGAGCGATCACAAAACACTGAGGGAGCGATTCAAAAACACTGTGGGAGAGAAAAAGCACTCCCTCAGTGTTTTGAACAATGAAACATGAAACTTAAAATGAAACATCAGCGCCCTATGTTTCATTTTCCGAAACGATTGATACTCAGTATTTTTATAACAAAAAATGAAACATGAAAGATAAAACAAATATTTTGAATACGTATACAGATTATGCTTGGAAAGCTGCCTGCCTAATTGGGGGGCGGGTTTGTAACCCGCGGCAGCAGAATGCTTTGAACATCTACTTACTGTCGGATTTAACAAGGGCGAGCTGAATCCGAAACCTGAGTTAATGAAAGAGATTAACGAAAAGATTAATGGAAAAGATTAATGGTCGATTAATGAAACATTAATGTTCAAAAACCTAAGCGCGAAGCGCGCCTTAATGTTCATTCCTGTCAGTTCAACAAATTACGGTAAAAAAGTATAATCTTCTATAGTAAGATTATACATTGACATATTTAGGCTGAAAATCAAGTGTTACGCGATTAACAAAGAAATATTTGTTAAAATTCTCAGCATAATTTTGCAAAAAGCCGCAAGAAATCAGGGTAAAGACGATAATAAATGAAAGAAAAACAGTATTTTTGTACCGAAATGACTATCTTACTATAGAAGATACTACATTGGCAGACTGATTTATAAGGCTACGATGTAGCAATGGAGTAAGGATTTCAAGTCCAATTTAAACATTTTTCCTCCTTTGTTGAAAACGGAGGTATCAAAAATGTGACCTTATGAAAAATGTTATTGTAAGACAGGCATGGCCATCACAGGTGATGGCAGCCAACAGTGACATAAAGTAGATAAAGAAAATGACGCAGGTTAGCTCGCTTTCTTCCTCTACAGCCGACGTAAACGATCTATATCACGACAAGCGTTTACCAAAGGGCATCCACATAATCGGAGCTGATGATGAATCGGTTTCGAAAGTGGGAGGAATACCCAAAAACGAAGAAGAAAACAACCACACAGAACAGGAACTTCCTTGGGGATACATCTTCATACAGCACATGTCTGCCGAGAAGTTTGAGGAGAAACTGGAAACACGAAAACTTGAAGGCGATTTCAAGCCCAAGTGCTTCATCCACCGCACCATTCGATATAAGAAAAAGCCGAATGGAAAGGGTGTTATGAAAGAAGAAAAGCCCTCGGTGAGCGGTCTCGTATTTTTGCAAGGCAGAACAGAACAGTTAAAGTCTTTTTTGATACATAATTTTCCACAATACTTTTTGGTAAACGATTGCTGCACAGGCAAGCCAGCCGTTATTGCAGACAGCAAAATGCGTCCTTTCATGAAAATAATGAGAGACGAACCAGAACGAGTAACATTTCTACGCGATCCTTTCGTAAAATTTGCAAGAGACCACGTGAAACTACGTGTGCTAACAGGTATCTTAGCTGGACAAGAAGGCTATGTGGTACGCATACTGCGTGACCGCCAGCTTGTGATGGACTTTGGCGGCAATGCCATCGCCATCTGCGATGTACATAACGAGGACTTCCAAATTGCCGAATAGTGTTGACACAACACTATCGTTAAACAGATGAAAAACGACTCTTTCTTTTTTTTTCGACAAACCATAGAGAAAGCCCCTGTAGAAGCTCGCTTTGACATGGCGCATAACCGTACAGCAGCAATCCGTAGCTTTGAACTATTTTGTAGCAAAGATAGTACAAACCGAATGCAAAAAGCCAAGCTTGCTTGAGATTTTTGCTGAGGTGCAGCCTATCTTATACAAAGATGAGCTACCGTTTAATGAACTCTCTACAGATTTATTTATCTATTCCCCACCCTCAAATCATCCAATGAAGAAATAGCGCATCGCAACATCCGTCAGGAGCGTGAAAACATGGTGAACGCCATGAAGCAGATAGCCGAAAGATGCGTTCTGTCAATATTATATGGTGAAAGACATATATCAAAGGGCAATAGATAGTGTTTGTGTGAGCAAGATTATTTAAGCCATATATGTTTTATGCTAATTCATGATAATTCGTGTTCCTATAAAATCGAATAGTATTCGGTAATTGATTAATGGTCATTAATGTTCAAACAAGAAACTAAATCCAAAATATATGCGTGATTTTAAAGACATCAAAATCGCAATAGCTGGTACTGGCTACGTGGGACTGAGCATAGCTACATTGCTATCTCAACATCATCATGTAACAGCAGTAGATGTAATTCCTGAAAAGGTGGAAAAACTAAACAATAAGATTTCACCTATCCAAGATGATTATATCGAAAAGTATTTGGCTGAAAAGCCATTGAACCTTGTAGCCACACTTGACGGCAAGTCTGCTTATGCTGATGCCGACTTCGTGGTTATTGCTGCCCCTACCAATTATGATCCTGTTAAGAACTACTTCGACACTACCCATGTAGAGGAAGTCATCGACCTTGTATTGGAAGTAAATCCCGATGCCATTATGGTCATCAAATCAACCATCCCAGTTGGCTATACACGTAACCTCTATTTGAAGTATGCGCAGAAAGGAGTTAAGAAGTTCAATCTCCTTTTCTCTCCTGAGTTTCTTCGTGAGAGCAAGGCACTTTACGACAACCTTTACCCCAGCCGTATAATCGTTGGTTATCCCAAGATTATCAACAAGCCAGAGTTTGAGGCCGAGAATAAGGCTATCGAATCAGTAACAGATGTTGATATGTTGATTGAAGCAGCCAAGACTTTTGCTGCTCTTTTGCAAGAAGGTGCCATCAAAGAAAACATCGACACTCTCTTTATGGGCATGAAGGAAGCCGAAGCCGTTAAACTCTTCGCTAACACATACCTCGCTCTCAGAGTAAGCTACTTTAACGAACTTGATACTTACGCAGAAGTAAAGGGTCTTGACTCAAAGGCAATCATTGAAGGTGTAGGTCTTGACCCACGTATTGGAACCCACTACAATAACCCTTCATTTGGTTATGGTGGCTATTGTTTGCCGAAAGATACCAAGCAGCTTCTTGCTAACTATCAGGATGTTCCCCAGAATATGATGTCAGCCATTGTTGAGTCAAATAAAACTCGCAAGGATTACATTGCTGATGCAGTGTTGCGCAAGGCAGGTTATTATGCAGAAAATGGTCAGTGGGATGCAAGCAAGGAACACAACTGTGTGATTGGCGTATATCGCTTAACCATGAAGTCAAACTCGGATAACTTCCGCCAGTCAGCCATCCAAGGCATCATGAAGCGTATCAAAGCAAAAGGCGCAGAGGTTATCATCTACGAGCCAACTCTTGAAGACGGAACCACTTTCTTTGGCAGCAAGGTTGTTAATAATCTTGATGAGTTCAAGGGACAGAGCAAGGCAATCATAGCCAATCGCTTTGATGACTGTCTGAAGGATGTGGAAGATAAAGTATATACACGCGATATATTCAGAAGAGACTAAGAGATGGTAGAATATAATGTAAACTTAGAAGGTAAGACGGTTCTTGTAACAGGTGCTGCTGGTTTTATCGGAAGCAATCTCGTTAAACGTCTTTTTCACGATGTGAAGGACATTAAAGTAATCGGTATTGACTCAATTACTGATTACTATGATGTCAATATCAAATATGAACGTTTGAAAGAAATAGAGGCTTTAAATCGTGACTGGACTTTTGTCCACGCCTCTATTGCAGACAAAGAAGTAGTAGATAAAATCTTCACAGAAAACAATATATCTGTTGTTGTAAACCTAGCTGCCCAAGCAGGAGTACGTTACAGCATCACCAATCCTGATGCCTATATCCAAAGCAACCTTATAGGTTTCTACAACATTCTTGAAGCTTGCCGCCACCACGAAGTAGAGCATCTTGTATATGCCTCATCCTCTTCGGTATATGGCAGTAACAAGAAGATTCCATATTCAACCGATGACAAGGTAGATAATCCTGTATCTCTTTATGCAGCCACCAAGAAGAGTAACGAGTTGATGGCTCATGCATATAGCAAACTCTATAACATCCCATCTACTGGCTTGCGTTTCTTTACAGTTTATGGTCCAGCTGGTCGTCCCGATATGGCATACTTCGGTTTCACCAACAAGCTTGTTAAAGGCAAGACTATCAAGATCTTCAACTATGGCAACTGTAAGCGCGACTTTACTTTTGTTGACGACATTGTAGAAGGTGTAGTTCGTATTATGCAGCACGCTCCAGAAAAACAGAATGGTGAGGACGGTCTTCCTATCCCTCCATACAAGGTATACAACATCGGCAACAACTCCCCCGAAAACCTCCTTGACTTCGTAACCATCCTCCAAGAAGAGCTTGTACGTGCAGGAGTCCTTTCTAAGGACTACGACTTTGAAGCCCACAAGGAACTTGTCCCGATGCAGCCCGGCGATGTCCCCATCACTTATGCCGACACCACCCCTCTTGAACAAGACTTTTCCTTTAAGCCCAACACCAGCCTACGCACAGGACTACGCCGCTTCGCAGAGTGGTACGCTGGGTATTATAAGGAATAACAATAAGTTTACGATGAAATTTTGAAATCGTATGATATAGGAACTACTAAGTAATTTTTCAAGCACCATTTCCTTAACACATAATTCATAATACAATGAAAAGTCTCTTTGCAAAAGCATTCTTATTTTTAAAAAATATCTACGTAGAATACTACACTTTTCGAGTTCTTAATAAAATATGGAAGGAACAAACAAAGGGAATTCAATTAAAGGAACTCACTTCCGAACAAAGACAAGCAATACAAGCCTATTGGAAACCTTTAGTTGGTAAAAAGGTTACAACAAAATGGCATCAACTCATTTATTCCATATCAGGTTGCTTCAATCCTAAATACGAGCCATTTGACATTGCCATGAAAGTACAAAGAAACCTTTCACCAGGTTTTGCACAAAAAGCATTTGACAACAAAGGCTTGTACCATCAGCTTCTTACAGGTTTTAATACGCCCACTCGCGTTGGATTATGCAGTAATGGGATATATTACCTTCCTTCCTTAAATTCATTTGTAGAAGTTTCATTCAAAGAATTTCTACAAGGAATATCAGATATCACAGACTGCATTATCAAGCCTTGCATTGGTACGGATGGAGGACGCGGTGTATCGAGCATAGAAGTACTTAAGGGTATAGAAGCTTCTACAGGATTAAGCATTCACGACTTTATAACCCAATTTCAAAAGAAGTATGGTTTCAATTATTGTATTGAACAAAAAGTACATGAATGTGACAATCTACAATGTTTAAATCCGAGTTCATGTAATACACTCCGTATTCACACCTATCGCAACAGAATTGGACAAAAAATACAAGTCCTTTCATCGTATATTCGCATTGGCAAATCGGGAGAAATCGTAGATAACGCATACTCTGGAGGGTTTTGTGGAAGAATAAGTAAAGATGGCTATTTGGACCGACTTACCCGTGTTTATCCATACTTCAAAGGAAACAAAACAGAATCAGGTATTGATATAAGTCATTACAAAATTGATAATTTCGATAAAATTATTCAGACTGTCAAAAAAGCTCACTCACAGCTACCAATGTTTGATTTAATAGGATGGGACGTAACCATTGATCGGGGGGGTAATTATTATAATTGAATTCAATCCCAACCCTGACATGAGAATAGAACAATGCGTGTTCGACCATTCATGTTTAGGAGATTTACAAGAAGAAATAATTAATAGGGTTTACAAGTAGTTTGTAATACTACCCAATTACAGCTACTTTAAAAAAAATAACAAGTGGCATCAGTTATAAATAACAAAAGAATTTTTAAAAACACAATATACTTATACTGCCGTATGTTCTTCATTATGGCAATAAGTTTATATAGTGTAAGAATTGTATTAAACGAATTAGGCGTTACCGACTATGGTATATACAATGTCGTTGGCAGTGTCGTAGCTTTATGTTCATTCCTAACAGGTTCTCTTACTGCAGCTTCAAATCGTTTCTTTTCACGCGAAATCATAAAAGAGGATAAAACTTTTTTGAACAAAAGTTTTTGCTTGAACATTACTTTTTTTGGAATTTTGATAATATGTGCAATAGTTTTACTTGAAACAGTTGGTCTTTGGTACGTAAATTTCAAAATGGTTTTACCAGAGAATCGATTATTTGCTGCCAATATAGTTTATCAATTATCCATTCTCACACTTGCAAGTTCGTTTGTATCCATACCTTATAATGCACTTATCATCACGCATGAACACATGTCTGCTTATGCCTATATAGGCATTATTGAGGCTATTTCAAAATTAGGTATAGCATTGCTCTTAATAATTTGTTCCTGTGACAAGTTAATTGTATATGCTATTTTGATGGCATTTTTATCCATTGGTACAACCTTATTTTCTTTAATTTATTGTCGCTGTTATTATAAGGAAAGCCGATATCACTTTTACTGGAATAAAGCAGAATTTTCCGAAATTTTCAAATTCATCTCTTTGTATTTTTTCGGAAGCATTTCTGCCGTTGTCCGTTCACAAGGTCTAAATATATTAATAAACGCGTTCTTCTCACCAGCTATAAACGCTTCCCGTGCAATTGCAACACAAATTGAAGGTGCGTCCAAACGATTTTCAGACGGTTACTTTACCGCAGCCAAACCTCAAATATATAAGTCGTATGTAAACAGAGAATTCAAAGGACTTAATATGCTTATCAACAGAATTACATTGATATGTACTTTTTTGATGATGCTTTTTGTAATACCCATCTCATTTAATACAGAATATGTTTTATTATGTTGGTTAGGAAACGTCCCCAATAAGGCAGTTATCTTTGCCTTACTTGTTTTAATCGATGCTGCGCTTAATGCCACAAGTGAACCCATCATCCTTTCTATTTTAGCAACTGGCAAACAAGGCAAATATCAATTATGCGAATTTACATTCAGATGTATTACTCTTCCAATTTCTTACTTTTTTCTATTTACTGGAGGAGAAGCAGAATGTACCATGTTTGTATGTATTGCGTTATCCATCTGTTCTGTAATGGCACGAATCTATTTTCTAAAACAAAATATGCAACAATTCGAAACCTTAGTTTACTTAAAGACTCTTTTTAGAATTGTTCTTTCTATTGCTATAGTTGTTATAGTTACCTATCAGCTTACATACACGGGACTAAAAGGTTTTTATTTTCTGATTGCTTCTACATTATTGTCTATTGGTTTATTATTATTTACTTTTTATTCAATTGCACTTTCTTCAGATGACAGACTATACTTGGGTCATGCAATAAAGGGATTTATAAAAAGAATCAACCACAAAAAACTTCAAGATTTATGAAATATGGAATACTTACCTTTCACAACATCCCTAACATAGGGGCTTTATTACAAGCATATTCTCTATGTAAAGCCGTAAGAAGCTTTGGGGCCGATTGTGAGATTATTGATTACAAATGTGATAAAATAGAAGAAAGAGAGCTAATATACAAACGACGCCCCAATATACTAAAAGACCTTATTTTACGAGCGTTTTGGCACAAGACAAAGAAGAAAATAAAACTTTGTCAAGCTTATATGCGTTCAAAACACGTTTATAGCGAAAAAACATATAACGCATCAAACATTAATCAGGCTAATAAAGAATATGATTGTTTTATTTCAGGTTCAGATATGATATGGAATCTTGAAATAACAGGCCATGATTTTAATTTCCTTCTGAGTTTTGCTGATAATGAAAAAAACAAATTCTCATATGGATCTTCAATTGGAGATAAATGGAATAGTAAGGACATAGACAAAGTTAAATGTTTATTATCAAGATACAATGCTTTGTCGGCAAGAGAAAAAGATACTTGCAATAATATAGAATCAATGGGGCTTAAGTGCAAACATGTAATAGACCCCACCATGCTTATTCGCACCGAAGATTGGGTAACCGAAGCTATAGGACCCAAATACAAAGGCTATGTACTACTTTACTTTACTTCTAAAGAGATTATAAAATCGGCTCGCAAATATGCAAAAAAACATCGACTTAAAATAGTTCATATCACTACTGAAATATCAAGACCTGGTATTATTAGCGTATCACCTAACACTCCTCCTGAATGGATTGGCTTGTTCTTAAAAGCAGATGCTATTTTTACTAATTCATATCATGGATTGCTCTTCTCTCTTTATTTTAAAAAGCCTGTTTGGACTGCAAATTATGGAAATCGTATTACTTCGCTTTTAGAAACATTGAATATTACCCATCGACTACTTAAGAAAGACTTGACGCTACAAAGTTCTATCGATTATAATGACATAACGAAAAAAATAGAATTACTACGACAAGATTCACTGAATTATCTTAAAAATGCTTTGTGCTTATGAAACATATTTCTATGACTTCCCAAACCTGTTCGGGATGTACTGCTTGTTTGAGTGTTTGTCCTAAGGATGCCATTTCTTTTAGTAGTGATTCGGAAGGGTTCCAAATTCCAATAGTAGACGAAGAAAAATGTATTGATTGTGGTATTTGTATTAAGACATGTCCTGCCATTAATATAAATCAAAAAAAGGATTCTGATTTTGAACAAAAAGTATACGCTTTTCAATATCATGATGAAGCAACAAGACAACATTCCGCTTCGGGTGCTTTATTCCCCGCCTTTGCACAGTATTTTATTAATACGCTTCATGGGTACGTGTGTGGATGTGTACTCAATGAGAATATAAGCCCTGTACATATCGTCTCTAATAAATGGCATGATGTAGAACGCATGCAAGACTCTAAATATGTACAGAGCGATATGGGCAACTGTTTTAAACAAATAGAAGATTTACTGAACAAGCAGTACCCTGTTTTATTTACTGGAACTTCATGCCAAGTTGCAGGTTTAAAAGCCTCTCTTGCAAAAAAAAATATTTCATCAGAGAACCTTCTAACCATCGATTTCTTTTGTCACGGGGTTCCCTCCCCCCTTATATGGAAAGAATATATTAATTACTACGAAAAACAACATAAACGTAAGGTCATAGGCTACCGCTTCAGAAATAAAAAATTTGGATGGGGAAAAGGTCCTGAAGCACGTGGAACTTGCTTTTTAAGTTGTGTAAAGTATAAAACGAATAGGAACTTAGATAAAGCTCCGTTAAAATTTGACGATGTATCGTTTTCAGCTCGTCAATGGTTTAGAATTTTCTTTTCCAATCTTTGTATTCGACAGTATTGCCATCAATGTCCATACACCAATATACAAAAGCCTGCAGACATTACAATGGGGGATTTTTGGGGAATCGAACAATCTCACGCCCACTTCGATGATCACAAAGGTTGTTCTTTAGCGCTTGTAAGAACACAAAAAGCCCACCAATGGTTACTTTCTTTGTCAAACACGGAATTATTAGAAGTGTCTATAAATGATATTATCAGACGACAAGGAAATGCTTTTAATCCAAGTAAGGCTCACTCTTTACGAAAGGATTTTTGGACAGACTATCAATCACATGGATATACTTATGTCTTTAATAAATACTTGGGAAACAACTTAAAATACAGAACTAAGGATATGATAAAATATTTACTATTCTTACTTCATTTAAAAAAATACGGATAATGAAAAAAATTCTTATTCGTTTCGACGATATATGCCCTACAATGGATTGGGAGTTGTGGGAAAAGGCTGAAAGTTTGTTAGTAACTAACGATATTAAGCCCTTAATTGGAGTTATTCCTAACTGTACTGATCCTGACTTACAACTGAACAATGCACGCACTGATTTTTGGGAATGGCTTAAAGAAAAACAAGATAATGGGTACGCCATTGCTATGCATGGCGTTAACCATGTATTTTGCAGTTTGAACAGGGGCATTCTTACCACTCGTATAGGTTCTGAATTTGCTGGTGTTCCCTATGACAAACAACTGCAAAACATACGTAAAGGTAAAGAGATTTTTGAAAGTCACGGCATACACACTGACATATTCTTTGCACCAGGCCATAGCTATGACGAAAATACGGTAAAAGCTTTAGCTGCCTGCGGTTTTAAGTATATGAGCGACGGAAAAAGTTCTAAAGCATACACGTGGCACGGTATTAAATTTTTGCCTTGCAGAAATAGTGGGGCTACCTTTAATAAAAGAGAAGAGTATTCTACCTCAATTTACCATGCTCACGAATGGATACAAAATGACAAGAACGCTTTCCCTACTCTTGAGAGGATTATTAAAAACTATGTTGCACAAATTGTTTCGTTTGATACTTATTGCCAACAACCAACAGGTAAACTTTGGTTACAACGATGGGTTGAAAACGTGTATGTATGGTTACAATTTAGCATTGCTCCCAAAATAAGAAGATGCAGAATATGAAAATAATTATAAACGTAAGCTGTTTAACAAATGGAGGAGCTGAACGGGTGGCTGCGGATTTGGCAAATGGTTTGTCAAAAAGAGGGCATCACATTATTGTTCTTACCGATTTACAAAAGAGAGTTTCATATCAACTCGACAACACGGTAGACGTTCGCCATTTTAATAGTCGAAGAATCACTTCGTGTTTTAAGTCCGTTTGGGAATACAGCCGTATTATAAAACAAGAAAGACCTGATGCTGTTCTGGGGTTTGGCAGTTATCAATCGTTCTTGGCTAAAGCGTCTCAATTTGTATCAGGGGTTAAAGCTATTGTGGTTTACACAGAACACAATGTTTTAGAAAGACCGAAAGGGGTTAAATTCCCCTTACGCGAAAAATTCTATAAATTTTATTTTTCACGTTTCTGCGATGCAATGACTGTACTCACGCAAGCCGACAAGGATTATGCTCAACAACGACTTAAAAACTTGTACGTAATGCCCAACCCAATGAGTTTGGTTCCTGTTTCAACTCCTGGAGTAAAAGAAAACACCATCCTTGCGGTGGGCAGATTGAACGTGTGGTATGTTAAAGGATTTGACTTACTATTAAAGGCTTGGGGTTGCATTTGTCATAAATACGCTGATTGGACTTTAAAAATTATTGGAGCAGGAAATGAAAACGACGAAAAACGTCTTATTGCGTTTGCTCAAGATTCTTGCTGTGATAAGCAGTTTGAATTACTTCCGTACACGGACAACATTGCACCTGCCTATCAAAAAGCTTCAATTTTTGCATTGAGTAGCAGATATGAGGGGTTTGGTCTTGTACTAACCGAAGCTATGAGCCAAGGCTGCGCTTGCATTGCAGCTGACTACAAAGGACGCCAAGGCGAAATTATTAATAATGGTATTAACGGATTACTATGCCCTACTGAAAGTGCTGAGGCGATTGCAAATCAATTAGAAAAGCTTATTGACGACGAGCATTTAAGACGCACGTTACAAATAAACGCTATTGAAAGGTCGAAAGACTTTCTTGTTGAAAGCTATGCTGAAAAGTGGGAAAACTTGTTGATTCATTTGAAGAATAAAACAAAAAAGAATGTTTAAGAATATAATTCTATTTAAGGACCTTGGAATAAAGTTAACTAAGCGTCATAAGAATATATTGAGATTGGTATTGGCTACCACCATTTGCTATATGTTAGCCCCTTATTCGGCCTATTATATAAGCAATATTGAAGTTTATATGATGGTGGTAACTGCTATCATTATGGCTACTTGGGGAAGAAACATGATGGACACTAAAGAAATTAGAAAGACTCGTGCCCTATTCATCGCTTCGTTTTTCATTTATTTTGCCATCACCCTTGTTATACATAATGAGAAACCATCTATTGGCGTTCTGTGTGCTATCATATTGGGGTATTATTTATTATCGCTTAAATACAAGTATAAGGTATGGGTCTTTGACCGCTTTGTTTCAGTTGTTGCCTTGCTATTTGGTTTAAGCGCTTTAGAATATATTCTTGCGTCATTTTTTGGTATCTCTCATATTGACCCTACTCCACTTTACAGAACAGTATATAGCGAAAACTATTTTTTTCAAGGAATTATTACTATTTTCCCTGCTTACTATCAATCGGGGTTTGCCAGATTTCAAGCTTTTACAGAAGAACCTGGACTGGTAGGAACGTTGTGTGCTTTTATGCTCGCATGTATTGACATTAAACAAAAAAAATGGCAAGCTGCAGTATTAATTATTTGTGGTATTTTGAGTATGTCGCTTGCTTTTTATTTAATGTTTGTTTTATGGATTATTTATAACACACAGAACTTAAAGAACACCAAAATCAACCTCCTTTTACTCCTTTTTATTTCAATCGTTTGCTACTTTGCACAGGATGCCATCACAGAATTAATTGCGAATCGAATTAGTGAAAAAGGGAGTATAAGCGCTTTGGATAATAGAGCCAGTTTAGCTTTCAAAAAAGCGTTTGACGAATTTCTCGTTTCTGCCGATGTTGTATTTGGTCGTGGACTTAGAACTTTCCATTCCTCTTTTAACTATACTAGTGGCAGTGGCGCTAATGCAGGTGCCAAACCTTTTATTTATTCGTATGGTGTTTTTTCTATGATTTTATTATTCATTACTTATACCAAAGGGTTCTTAAAAGCAAATGGTAAAAACGCTAAAGCCTTATTTATTCTAATCGTTTTTTGGTTATCCTTTTACCAACGTGAGTATTGGTACGCCCCTTATAACATGATTCCCCTCTTCATGTATGGAGCTTATGATTTATATACCCAACATACAAATAAATCTAATTTACAATAAAACTTGACCCTTTATTATGAACATTCTCTATATATCACATCTTAGTACAAACATTGCTGCTGGATTGAATTGGAGCGTTCCAGCTGGCGTTACCGCACAAAAAAAGTACGACAATGTATTCTGGATAGACATTAATGAAGTTGAAATGTCACATTGGCTAAAATCGGGAGTATTTCACCATGCCTCGGAATTTGGAGGGTTGAGACTAAAAAATTTTCCGAGACCTTTTAATAACCCCGATTTAGTGGTGTTTGAAGGATTTTATGCCCCAAGAGAGGCTCTCTTTGCCTATCAATTACGCCGTAAACGAATACCCTATATTATTATTCCAAGAGGATCATTAACACATCAAGCCATGCACAATCACGCAGCTTTGAAAAAGAAAGTAGCACACTTTTTACTTTTCAATTCTTATGTAAGGCATGCACGCGCTATTCAATACTTAACCGAAGCTGAACACAAAGATGCTGGGGATAAATGGAACGATAATCATTACATTCTTTCAAATGGCTTTAACTACCCTGAAAAGTATAAGCAAATATTCTGCAAAAATGGAATAAAAGCAATTTTCATAGGTCGTTTGGATATGTATCACAAAGGCTTGGATGAATTACTAAAGGCGATAGATAAATGTAAAGATGTATTGAGAACAAACCAATTCCATTTAGAATTGTACGGTCCACAAAAATATGATTATTACAAAATTGATGCTTACATTAAAGAGCACTGTATTGAAGACATTGTTGAACTTAAAGGCGAAATAAGCGGAATTAACAAAGAAGAGGCTATTTTAAAAGCTGACTTATTTGTAATGCCATCACGTTTTGAAGGTCACCCGATGGGATTGATTGAAGCATTGGCATATGGACTTCCTGTAATGGTGACTCCTGGTTCAAACATGACAAAGGAGATTGAAAACGAACAATGTGGGTGGGTATGTTCCGAAACGAATTCACAAAAGCTGGAATTTGTTTTGGAACGCATTTGTAAAGAAAAGGACTTGTTACCACAAATGAGCCAAAAAGCTCGAGCTATGGCTAAAAAATACGATTGGGATATACTCGCAAAGAAATTCCACGATATAGCCCAAGACTTGATAAAATAAACAATATGACAAAATTTTCAGTTATCACTTCTGTTTATCCTAATGACACTCCCGACTTTGTACGCATGGCTTTAGATAGCATGTTAGTACATCAAACACTTAAACCCTCTGAGGTGGTATTGGTGCGCGATGGTGTTGTTCCGGATAAATTGGAGGCATTGATTGCGGAATATGAAACAATGTACCACGACATAGTACACGTTATCCGCTTAGAAAAGAACGGAGGACTTGGTAAAGCCATGAAACTCGGAGTTGAGGTAGCTCAAAATGATATTATAGCTCGTATGGATAGCGATGATATCTGCTCCCCAAATCGATTTGAACTTCAGTTAAAATACTTGGAGCTGCACCCTAATGTTGACATAATTGGTGGGCAAATGACGGAGTTTATTGACACTCCTGATAATATTATAGGTAAACGTATTGTACCTTGTGACAATGAAGATATATATGACTTCATGAAGAATCGTTGCGCTTTAAATCACGTTACGGTAATGTTTCGTAAAGAGGCCGTTTTGAAAGTTGGTAATTATCAAGATTGGTTTTGGAATGAAGATTACTATTTGTGGGTGCGCATGATGATAGCAAAGTGCAAGTTTGCTAATGTGCCAGATGTGCTAGTTAATGTTCGTTCTGGTGCTGATCAGTATGCCCGTAGAGGTGGTCGTAAGTACTATGAGAGTGAGAAGGGTATCAAAAAACTTCAATTAGACAACAAGATGATTACAAAGATGGAATATCGCTATTTTGTATCTCAGAGGTATATTCTTCAAATTCTTATGCCTAATTGGTTAAGAGGTTGGGTTTTTAGGAAATTGGCAAGAAATAAATAAAATAATCAGCAATTAAAATGAAGACAGATACACAAATAATGAATGAAATAGCCATAAAAACTGGTTATTTAAAAGAACTTCCTAAAGAGCAATCGGAAGCACAGAAGAAATTACTTCTGGAGATGTATAAAGATATTTCCAATTTATGTGACGAGCATGGGCTGATATACATGATGGGAGGCGGTACTTGTTTGGGCACGGTACGTCATCAAGGGTATATCCCATGGGATGATGATTTGGATATAATGTTGCCACGAGATTCGTATGAAAAACTAATTGTTCTCCTTTCAAGCAATCTGTTAGGAGATAAATACGAATACGACACTCCAAACAAAGAAAAAGACTGCAAGAATACTTTTTTGAAGATTTATCGCAAGGGTACATATGACGTAGAGATAACAAGTGAGAACGCTCCAGGGCCAAAGGGTATTTTTATAGACGTTTTCCCTATGGATTATGCTCCTGTAAATATGTTTAAAAGAAAGATAAAAGCGTTACTCTCTGATTTTTTACAAGCAATATGTTCATGTGTGCTTTATGTGGAATACCCAAGTATGTTATATAAAGAATTTATGCTTCAGACTGCTGAAGGTCGGAAAAGATATAGACAGAGAATGTTTCTTGGTAAAATCTTTAGCATAATACCACATCGCAAATGGGTGTGGTGGTTTGACCAACTGAATGCTAAAAGCAAGAAGACGCCATATATAACTATACCAACAGGAAGAAAACATTATTTGGGTGAAACACTTCCAATAGAAGTTTTCTTGCCTACACAAAAGGGTGTATTTGAAGGTTTAGAGGTAAATCTTCCTGCTAACTATCATACATATTTAACAGCTCTGTACAGAAACTACATGGAGATACCTCCTGTAGAAAAAAGGGAAAGACATTTTGTTTATAAATTTACTCTAAATACTAATGACTGATGAAAAATATAGCAGTAATATTTGCCGGTGGTTCGGGTAAACGTATGAATACCGTCTCACGTCCAAAACAATTCTTGGAATTGAATGGAAAGCCAGTCATTATATATACTCTTGAACTATTCGACAATCATCCAATGATTGACGGTATTGTTTGTGTTTGCATCAAATCATGGATTCCTTTTTTGGAAAAGCAGTTAAAGAAATTTGAAATCAATCATGTTGGTGTAATTGTTGCTGGTGGTAATACTGGTCAGGATTCCATATATAATGGTCTTGTGGCAGCACAGAATGTTTATGGTGAAGAATGTAATGTGCTTATACATGATGGAGTGCGCCCATTAATCACAGAACAAACTATTACAGATTGTGTAAATACTACCCGCGAGAAGGGTAATTGTATTACATGTATACCTGCGACAGAAACTTTTGTTGTTAAGCAAGAGAATGGTTCACTTAAGATACCTACTCGTGATAATTCGCTTATAGCAAGAGCCCCACAGTGTTTTCGTTTGAAGGATATTATAGATGCTCATAATAAAGCATTGGAAGTGGGACTACATGATTTTATTGATTCTTGTACTATGATGAGTTTTTACGGACATAAATTAAATACGATTATCGGTCCTATGGAAAATATAAAGATTACTACACCGACTGATTTCTTTATTTTTAGGGCGATGGTAGAAGTACATGAAAACCAACAAATTTTTGGATTCTAATGAATTGGGATAGATTTAAAGATTTATTGAAATCAGATTTGGCGAGAGTTGTAGGTCAGAGTAAAGGATTATGTAGCTTGACAGCACTAAAAAGCTATTATGTTTTCTCTAAAAAAGGAATTAGAAATAGCCAAAGTAATATGCAAACCACCAGTATTAGTCCCCAAAACCGCACAAAAATCCAGTCTCTCCAAAATTGAAGAAA